>Ga0182015_10000007_pt1 | contig 243344 bp, 189 predicted proteins | sample 712P3MmetaG_FD_120478 | JGI IMG/M metagenome (GOLD analysis project Ga0182015, IMG submission 120478) | Permafrost microbial communities from Stordalen Mire, Sweden - 712P3M metaG | ecosystem: Environmental > Terrestrial > Soil > Wetlands > Permafrost | place: Sweden: Stordalen | collected...
AAGACCGCGACAATCTGTTCAACACTGAATCGTTTTTGCTTCACGGCAAATCTCCCTTCCTGGGGTCTAGATTTTGCCGGAAACTAACCTTCAATGTGGACTAAAAAAACCGGGGCCGCGCAAAAGCGTTCTCTGCAAGCGAGCCTCAAAGGAATAAGTTGGCAGCATATGTGTGATTGAGTTGCGTCTCCCTGAAAGCACCAAAAAAGAGGGCCTAGCTAGGAGGAACTGTTAGCTAGGCCGTAGAGACGGATGCATCCTCACTTATAGGTTTACGTCACGATTTGTTTGTTTTCAGTGATTTAGGCCGTAACCGATTCCCGGACCCACTCTTGAACCCAACCGCGACCGGGGACGTGAACCCATTTGCCCTCTTGCTTCCAGCCCTCCGATTGCGCCCGAAGTGGGGAGGCGGTGGAAGGACGCAGCGGGAGAATCTCAGCTAGTTTTTTCTTCCCCAGCCTTTCAATCTTTCGCTTTTCCCGGGCGCGTTTCCTTAGATACTTCTGGATGACGTTTCCGAATCGCGCATCGTGGGCAGGTTCTTCCTCTTCGCCGTGAACGCTGGCGATGTGGGCATCGGCTGCTTCTTGAGAAGAGACGATACTGCGGCACAAGCGACACGAGGCCGTATTGTGATATCTAAATCGTCCTTCATGAACCTCGCTGTGAGAATCAAGACCGTCCGTATCTAGGACCGCTCCGCACTCGCATTGAACCAACTCCAAAGGCGCAAAATACTCGCCAACTAGATGCGCGAGAGCATTTTCAAGCTGACTCGGGTCCGTCTCATTTAGTTTCACTTGAAATATTCTGTTCCCATTCAAGCTGCCGTCGTCGGCTGAGTTACCTTCGGGCTGGACACGCCTGCGGCCACCGATTAGTTCATCTGAAGTATTTTTTCCCGACCCTAGAGTCGCCTCTTCGGCGACCTCCAAGCCAGTGATGTAATCAATTTCTGCGGCGTCATACCCGCCAGTAACGAAAAGCCCTAAACCAGCCGGAGCATCTCTCACGTACGAGCCAGTGCTCATGAGCGGAAGCTTTTCCGTTTTAAGTTTCTCGGCAGGCTCCGCTTTTATTTGAGCGACGGGGGTTCGCAGAGCCTTTTTCAAATTCTTAATTTGGTCTGATTGGAGCTTTCTGCGTGCGCGTGCTGCCAAAGCTCGCTTGCTAATCTCGGCGTGTTTGTATTCCTCAAGCATCCCTTGAGTGGTGTTAGATGGGTCAAGAAATTTACCTAGCTTCGGCGCAATCGGCGCGAGAGCGGCATCCGGCTCTGGTGGAAGTCCCACCAAACCGGAAAAGGCGCGTTGGACGGGCCGTTTACGTTGCGGTGCCATCAGAATTCCCCTAGCTTTCTGCGCGTCTTAACCGTGCACTCGACGCGCGGTGGATGGCAGTCGCCGGGTGTTCTCCGTTCGGCCTTGCAAACTTCACTTTTGTAAACCATGTGATACCCGTCGTCACCAACGTGGTAGAACTCGCAGTAAATATCGTTTTGTTTGCTTTCCGATTTCTCATTCATGGGTATTTCCTTTCGACACTTGTGGGTTGCGGCTGACGAATTCTGCGATAGCCACTCGAATCAATTGAGCTGGTTTCAAGCCTGTGGGTTTTCCAATTGTGGTTAGTTCCCTAACCATTCTTGGAACGAGAAAGACTGATGTTCTTTTCATTGTTGCCTCCCGACAGAGAATATGAGGTATGTGCTACGTACGTCGTATCCCGTAAGAGGTTTGAAGGGGTATACTATTTAAATCCGGAAGGTTTTCTTGTGGCGTGTAAATCCCTGGTATTCAATTACTTGCGAATTCGGTGCTCTTCTCTCTCTTCTCTGTCGGCTGTAAGTACTTGAAAACACGCTCCAAAAATAATTGAAATAATTTACGGCTCACCAGGGAATCGAGACTCGTGTTCGACTTGTCATGAAGCACGCGGAAGAACCCACCGCGAGGCGAAATTGTCGGAAGGGAGTGGCTTTGAATCCTTATCTTCGCGTACTCATCTAATCCCGTAAGCGCTTGGTCTAGCCACTAGTCAATCGCGAATGGCCGTTGGGGGACATAGCGAGCCGAGCCACAAAAAGTACTTGACAAATAGTATAAAGTATGGTACACTGGTTTTCAACTTACGAGTCTGCATTGAAAATTCACTGGAGGTTAACAGAAGGCACAACTTAAATTGCTGACCGAAGGGCGCAATGCCTTGTAGGAAGCGACGTACCCGCCTCACCCACCGTGCCAAAAATTCCCCATGCAAAGAACCAGGGTAATAATTATCGACGCCGCCCAGACCAGCGGCACCTCTCCCACTCCATTCTTGTCCTGTAAAGAAATTGCAGCTCCCCTCCGCAACGATGTCCACTGTGAGCTGGCAAGGATTCCCCGCCGTATTCCCAACCCGATGCCCGTGTTCAACGTTGGGACGGTCGGCGAGAAGCACCTGTTCAAAAAGCAGATGCATCTGACGCCCATACAGCCTGACCAGAACGAATCGAAAATCCTTCAGTTCCCTACGAGCGGACACGACTTTCGTCCTCGCGCCTCCGTGCGAAATCTTGCTAAACTTTCCTTGCCGCCAATTCGAGCGACTCGAAGAAAGCGAGGAAAGTGTATGAGTCGCCGAAAAGGACAAAATCCGAAATTGCGTATCGGTACGCGCAAAGACGGAACGCAGTATTTTTACTTCCAGTATTGGCTCGATGTTCCGGGAGTTGAGGAAAGAAAGCGTCGGAGAGAGATTCTCGGTCCCGTCAAATCTAAAGCTGGCGGACTGACGAAGACTGAAGCGGAGGGGAGAAAGATGCGATTCTTGGCGGATTTGAACAGCCGTCATTTCGCCATTCCCTCTGGGAAAGTGTTCGCGGACGCTGTGAAGCATTACCGGGAGGTTTTCGCGCCTAGGATGCTTCGCGCTTCAACATTCTCAGTCGCAGATGGGCATTTGAGGAATCACCTCGAACCCGATTGGATGGATGTGCCCATCGACCACATCGACATCGAAGCCGTGAACGACTGGGCATGGAAGAAAAAAAGGACGGGCCTTTCTTGGACCACGGTGAAAAACGTCCTGCGCACCATGCAGCGCGTCTTATCCGCGTTTTCGAAGGGCAGAACAGTTCCCTTCTCTCAAGACGGCCTCGCCATTCCCGAGCGAGATAAACTGGCAATGAGCATCAAGTCCCGCCAGCACGTTTCGTATTCGTGGGATGACGTTTTACGAATTGTCGAGCAGCTTCATGCCAATGCATGCCTCGGTGCAGAACGGCGAGAGCAATACGCAACGCTCTTTCTTGTTGCGGGCGCGTCCGGCCTTCGCATCGGAGAACTGCTCGCTTTACGTAACGACGACATCGATTTCGTGAAAAACACGATTCGTGTCGACGAGTCGGTTGATAGAACGAGAGCAATAGGACCTTGCAAGAATGTCTTGGCGTATCGAACCGTGGTCCTTGCTGATGTTGAAGGCCAGACCGCGATGCAAGCGTTGAAGCAATTCCTAGCAGGGCACGAGGGTCTGGTGTTCCATTCAAAGCATCGCGGGCCGTTAGCGGAGACCACTATTCTGAGCCAAGGGCTTTATCCTGCGCTCAAAAGCCTTGGTCTTGCTAAAGCCGGGATGCATGCATTCCGTCGCGGATGCAACCGAAGATGGGAACTTTCGAGAGTCCCCGCTGCGGTCATTCGTCAGCAAATGGGACACGCTTCATCCGATATGACCGCGCTTTACACCGGCGAAATTCCCGTTGAAGAGGTGCAAAAACACCTTCAATTGGATTCAAATGGAGCAACCAAAGCGGCATGAAGCGCTAGTTAACTCGTTTATTTTGTTGGAGCGGGCGATGGGAATCGAACCCACGTCCGAAGCTTGGGAAGCTTCTATACTGCCATTGTACGACGCCCGCTCAGTGCCTCGCGCTGCGCAGATTATACACAACTCTTCGATTGCTCGTACAGACCGCCGGTTTACGCTGCGATGCGCGCCAACATTTCGGCGTAGCTACAGCGGCGCACGCTGTCATGCTCATCAGCGACGACAAAATCGAACGATGGTAACTCGCTTAATCCGCGGGGGGAGCTGCGTCCGACTCTTTTGCGGCAGATCTCTTGCCGCCGGCGTCGCTGTGGTTGGCGCCGTCGTGATTGAGCTTGCCGTTGTGATTACCGGCGCCGTTGTGGTCGGAATTGCCGTTAACGCGCGATTTGCCGTCAAGATGATTGTTTAGATAGTCGCGAATGACGGCCATCTCTTCTTCCAGCGCCGCGAGAATCGCAGCGGATTTTCTTTCGCCACGCGCCACGCGGCTGACGTACGAAGGATCGACGCCGAGCTTTCCGGCGACGCGATTATAAAGGCCACGAAAAATAGCGAGCGCAGGGAGGCCCGTTGTGCTACCCTTCAATTTGTCACGTTGCATGACGCTCCGTTCGCGCTGGCTACTACAAGACCTGAGGTGTACAGCCTAACACGAATGTTAGCGCAGCGGAGCTATTCATTCCCAGCTGGCGCATGAAAACGAAGAAAACACCGTCGCCGGAATGGTCCCGAAGGATCCTCGCTCTCCGCGAGAGTCTGAATCTCACGCAGGCGGCGTTTGCCTCGCGCCTGCACTATTCCGCCATGGCTCTGTCCCGCTGGGAACGCGGCACACATGAACCGCCCGCGCAGTGCTACATTCAACTCGGCAATTTGGCAGGCGACCCGGGCTGCTGGTGGTTCTGGGGGCGCGCCGGCTTCAACAGCGCGGATCTCTCGCGAATCTTTCCCGAGGGCCACGGCGAACTGCGTAGCGCAAAATTTCCGGACCTGGAAATCGTCGCTGCCGGCGGCCAAAAGCGCGCGGCCAAAATGCCGCAGAGGGCTCGGCTCGTGGCCATCCCCGTTCTTACCGTGCACGCCGGAACGCACGGCCATAAGGGCGACCCGGTGATGGATCTGGACACCGTGCCGGTCAGCGAAATGATTGCCGCTCCGGACCTGTGGTGCCCCAATCCCGGGGAGACAAACTGCCTGAAAGTACGCGGCGCTTCCATGAGTCCGCTGATCAACGACGGCGACATTGTGGCCGTTGATTGCGCGCAAACGGATCCAAAACAACTCAGCGGAAAAATCGTCGTCACCTGGCAGCACGAAAATGGCCTGGTGCTTTCGCGATTTTTACTTGTGAATGGCACGCAACTGCTGGAGTCCGAGAACCGCGAATACGAAGCCGTGCCCCTCGGGAAAAATCGCAACTGGCGCATCATCGGCCGCGTCTTGTGGTGGATCCGCCAAGCCCCGTGAAGCGGCCGGCATTACCTCCTTAGATTCCGAAACTTCGCTGCGACCTCAAACCACGCATAAAATTCCGAACCGCCTATCCGCACACCGTTGCATTGCGTTGTGTCATCTCATCAGCAACCACGACATTTTCTGGGAAGTGTATGATCGCTCCGCCAATGCGCCGTCCAACGCGGCGCTAAATCTGGCTCGCAAATTCGACGCTGAGAATTTTTATGAAACCGAAATACTCCCTGGCGATCATCCTGCTATTCCTCTGCCCTGGAACACCACCAAAGGCGCCTGGGACGTTGAACCCGACCACCTCACCATAATACTCGGCGGCTCTTCAGCCGACATCCAGCTAAAGAAAACCATCACGGTGGGCCAGTAGTTAGCTCTTCGCGTGGGCCTCAGCCCCCTGAAGTTATCTTTGGCCTTTTTTCCGCAGCCTGTGAAGAGCACCCGTCAATAAGACGCGGCCAAGGCGTGTTTTTTCTTGCGAAGTGAAACGAACGCCATACTTGATTCACTTATTAACAGGTACTGCAACAAATCAAGAGAGGAGCACGTCATGTCCGCTATCCCTTCCATACGCATCTCTAAACCAGCCGATGAGGTTCTAAAAGACTTAGGTCTGCTCGCCGAACTTGCGGGCACTTGGCACGGAAAGGGTTTTAACTTGATCGCCCGGCCAGACAAGCAAGGCGCCAACGTAATTTTTCTCGAACTCAATCAAACCAGCGAGACTTTGCGGCTAGAGCCCATCGCCACTTCGATCCCCAATCGCGGCAACGCCCAGGGTGATATCGACCTGGCCGGGCTAACCTACCTGCAAAAAATCAGCGACTCCGTGACCGGTGGCGCGCTGCACATCGAACCCGGCATCTGGGTCAATATCCCCAAGACGAACGCCCCGCCGGAAACCCCCAGCATCGCCCGCATGGGCTCGATCCCGCACGGCAACGCCCTGCTGGCCGAAGGCACCGCCATTCGTGTGAAACCAGCCGGCGGGACTTTCAATATTGCCCCCGTCAACACCGCGCCATTTCCACAAGGCAGTCCCATTCCCAAGGGCGGCACACCCGCGTTCCCGCCAACCACCAACCCTGGCTTCCCAGAATTCAATCTCGCCGTACCCAACAACTTCCGCACGCCCGCCGGGGACACGCCTCCCACCCCCCTGCCTGCAACCATCGACACCATCCCCATGCAAGACGTAATCAACGACCCCACCCGTCTGCTGCAACAAGCCATCAAAGGCCAGGACATCGAAGAAATGGTGGTCCTGCAGATCGCCACAGCCGCGACTCTCAATCAGTCCACCGGGGTCGTCCCGGTGAACGATGGCGGCGGCATCGAGAACATCCCGTTTTTGCAGACCAACGCCAATAGTGCCCTGGCGTTCGCCACCTTCTGGATCGAAAAGATCAAGCACCCCGCGCACCACTTCATGCAGTTGCAATACGTGCAAACCGTCTTGCTGAACTTCCCCATTTTGCCCCCAGGGAAGCCTCCAGTGCCCTTCAGTTGGCCGCACGTTTCGGTGGCCACCCTGCGCAAGACCTTCGGCGGCCAGTAAGTTCAATGAGTTTGGCTGGCGCGGCGGTTTTAGTAGGACATTAGCAGGTGGACCAAGGTGCGGAGTGCGACCGCCGTCGGGCCTTTGGCTAGCCAAGGCTTGGCGTCGTCGTTCCAGGCGGTACCGGCGATATCCAGATGGATCCACGGGGTGTCGCCGGCGAATTCTTTAATGAACATGGCGCCAGTAATGGCGCCTCCGCCTTTGCCGCTGCCGATGTTTTGGATGTCGGCGAAGCTGCCTTTGATGAATTCGCGGTATTCGTCGTCGATGGGCATTTGCCACATTTTTTCGCCGGCGGCTTTTGCTGAAGCTAAGAGTTTGTCGGTGAAGGGTTGGTCGGAGCCGAAGACGCCGACGTTGATATTGGCGAGGGCGACGACGATGGCGCCGGTGAGGGTGGCGGCGTCGATGAGCACCGTGGCACCCAGTTGTTTGGCGAAGGTGATGCCATCGGCGAGGATCAGGCGGCCTTCCGCGTCGGTATTTAAAACTTCGATGGTCTTGCCGGACATGGCCGTCTGGATGTCCCCAGGTTTTTGTGCCGTGCCGCCGGGCATATTTTCCGTGCTGGGGACCACGCAGATGACCTTCACGTTCGGCTTGAGCGTGGCGATGGCGCGCATGACGCCCAGCATGGTGGCGCCGCCGGCCATGTCGTACTTCATTTTTTCCATGCCGTCGGCGGGCTTGATGGAGATTCCACCGGTGTCGAAGGTGACGGCTTTGCCGACCAAGCCGATGACTGGCGCGTTCGGGTTGGGCTTGGCGGGGACGTAGGTGATGACGATTACGCGCGGGGGCTCGGGACCGCCCTGCGAGACGCTGAGCAGCGCGCCCATTTTGAGGTCGGCGATACGGCGTTCGTCGAGAACTTCCACGGCGAGGCCAGCTTCGCGGGCCATGGCTTCGGCTCTCTCGCCGAGAATGCGCGGGGTCAATTTGTTGGAAGGCTCATTGACGAGGTCGCGCGCAAAATTTTGCGCTTCGCCGATCGTAGTTCCCTTCGTGACGCCGGCTTCACCCGCGGCGCGTCCAGAGTCCGGATAACCGGCGATTACGACGGTTTCGATGTTCTTGTCGTTTTTCTTATCGGTTTTGTATTTGTCGGTTTCGAAATTCGCAGTGGTAACCGCTTCGGCGATGGCTTGTGCGTTCGCCTCGTTGGCGTCATTTTCGCCGACCAGGAAGGCAATTTTCTTTGCGCCTTTAGCTTTGAGTTGGCGCAACGCGGCGCCGGCGATTTTGCGCAGCGTGGCGCCGGAAAATTGCTCGCGCTTCCCTGCGCCGACAAGCAAAAGGCGCGGCGCGGCGAGACCGGCGGGCACGTGGATCAGGGTGAATTCCAGCGTTTTCCCCGTCAGTTCCCCGCTTTTCACCAATCTTTTCAGCAAACCGTTGGCGGACTGATCGATCTCCAGCAAGTGGCCCTGAATAGGGTCGGCTTCCTCAAAAACGTACGAAACCAGGGCGTCGGTTTCGAGTTTGGCGTAGGGTTTGGCTTCCAGCGTGATCTGCATGATGCGTTTATCGCCTCCGGTTGCGATACATAGATTCGTCCACTTCCCTGCGCGCTTCTTTCTTGCGTTCGTCGGCGCGGCGGTCCCAATTTTTTTTGCCTTGGGCCAGCGCTATTTCGCACTTGGCGATGCCGTTGCGGAAATAGATGCGCAGGGGTATGACGGTTAAACCTTTGGCTTCGGTGCGAACCGAGAGCTTGTGAATTTCATTGCGATGGAGCAACAGCTTTCTGGAGCCGAGCGGTTCGTGGTTCCAGGGCCCCCCGGCCAGATACTGGGCGATATGCGCGTTCACCAGCCATGGGCCGCTCTTCTTAAAATCGACGTACGCGTCGCGAATATTGGCTTTACCTTCGCGTAGCGCCTTCACTTCCGTGCCATGCAGAACCAGGCCGGCCTCGTAGCGGTCGAGCAACGTGTAATTATACGACGCCGCGCGGTTCTGGGCGACCAAGAGCTCGGCGGCTTTGGCGGATTTTTTCGATTTGTCCGCTTTGCCAGGCTTATCGGGTTTCCGGGAACGGTCGGCATTTTTCGTAGGCGGCGGCACACATTCATCATAACTGGCGCGTTACATTCGCGCTACAGGACGGAAAAAAGGGGGGTTATCCGATAAAAGACAGCCAACCTTCCGTTGCTTGCTGCGCTTCTAAGCCGAATGTTAGACTGCCAACCAGTCCACCTGTTCGTGTTGAGGCTCGGGAGAGTTCATGCGCCGTTGGGGGAACGTAGCACTATGCCTAGGGATTGCGCTGCTGGCTGCAGGGTGCCCAAAGGGCCAAAACGAGTTCAATCAAGCCGAAAAGGCCGCGAACCTTTCGGACCTGGACGACGCCTACATCTATTACCAGAAAGCGTTAAAAGCGGACCCCAATAACGCCAGCTACAAAATCAAAGTGGACCAGACGCGTTTTGACGCTGGCGAGATGCACTTGCAGCGCGGCTACGCGCAACGTAAGAAGGGCGACCTGCAAGGCGCCATAGCGGAATTTCAGCGCGCCTTGCTCATCGACCCCGCTAGTTCCATCGCCGAGCAGGAAATTCAGCGCACCGTGGACCTGATCGCGGAAAATAGCCGCGCCGCCGACGCCGCGGCTGAACCGGAGCCCGAAGCCGGAACCCAGCCACTGGCGGCCATGCCCCCGGAACTGAAGCCGCTTTCCAATGCCCCCATCACGATGACCTACAGCAACGATGCCAAAATCGTGTACGACACCATCGGCAAGCTGGCGGGGCTGACCGTGATTTATGATCCGGACTTCGTGGCCAAGCAAGTTAAAGGGCAGCTGAGCAACGTGAGCCTCCAGCAAGCGCTCGATATCGTCTCGCTGCAGGCCAAAGCGTTCTGGAAGCCGGTGACGGAAAATATAATTTTCGTGATTCCTGACCAGCCGCAGAAGCGCCGCGATTATGAAGAAGAGGTGGTGAAGACTTTTTATTTGGGAAATACCGTGGCGCCGCAGGATATTACGGAAATCATTACCGGTTTGCGGCAACTGCTGGACATGAAGCGTTTGCAGCAACTGAATTCGCAAAACGCCATCATCGCGCGCGATACCCCGGACAAGCTAGCGCTCGCGGAAAAGATGATCCGCGACATCGACAAGGCCAAGCCGGAAGTAGTCATCCAGGTGGAAGTGCTGGAGGCGCGAACGGATCGCATGCGGGACTTGGGTATTCTGCCTGGTCAATCAGCATCCATCGCCATTAGCCCGGCTACCAGTACTGCTGCGACTACAACTACGACAACCACCACCACTACTACAACTCCCACGAGTCTAGCCCTGAACCAATTGCGCCACTTAACGGGAGCAGATTACGCGGTCACGCTTCCAAGCCTGACCGCCAACGCAGTCCTGACAGACACGTACACAAAGATTATTCAAAACCCGGAAATTCGCTCTATCGATGGACAGCCCGCCAAGCTGAAAATCGGCGATAAAATTCCCGTGGCGACCGGCAGCTTCCAGGCGGGCGTCGGCGTGGGCTCCACGGGCAGCGCGGGCATCGTGAACCCGCTGGTCAACACGCAATTCCAGTATTTGGATGTTGGCGTGAATGTGGATGTCACGCCGCGCGTGCACCCGAACCACGAGATCAGCATGAAGGTCAAAATTGAAGTTTCCTCCCAGACCGGCACCGCGACCATTGGCGGCATCTCCCAACCAATCATCAGCCAGCGCGTGGTCGAACACGATATCCGGCTGCGAGAAGGCGAAGTAAGCGTGCTGGCTGGGTTGTTCCAAAAAACCGACACAAAAACCACAAACGGTTGGCCGGGCTTCTCGAAAATTCCCTTCCTTCGTTATTTCTTTTCCGACAACAGCAGCGACAGGGAGGACGACGAAGTACTGATTGTCCTCATTCCCCGCATCGTACGCATGCCAGAATGGTCGAAGTCGAATTTGGCCCCGATGTACTCCGGCACGGAAACCAACGTTCAAGTGAAACGCGACAGCAGCATCCGCACCCCCGCGGTGCAACCAGCCTCAGCGTTCCCGGCACAGCAACCCGTGGGCGCTAACCAGCAGCCCAATCCCGCACTGCCCAACCAAAACGTGGGCGCACCGCCGGGGCCCGGCGGCGTGGCTCCGGCGCCATCCGGAGCGCTCGCGAAATTGAAGTTTGAGCCGCAATCCCTCTCCCTAAAGCCGGGTCAGGAAGCACTGGTCTCCATCGCCGTCGATAACGTCACCGATCTGTTCTCCATCCCGCTACTCCTCCAGTACAACCCAGCGGTGATTAGCATCGAAGAAGTGGAGTACGCGGCTGGCGAGGGCGGCAGCAGCGGTTTCCTATCCGGCGGCACGCAAGCCATTGGTATCGTGAACCGCATCGACAAAGATAAGGGACAGGCCATTATCTCCGCGACGCGGCAGCCCAATACGCCGGGGGTCAGCGGCAGCGGCACGCTACTGGCGCTCAAAATCAAGGCTCTGGCTGCGGGTAATTCGAATATTTCCATCGTGCAGGTCAACGCCAAAGATTCGCAGCAGCGGCTGATTCCGCTGGTCACCAGCGAGGCCACGTTGCAGGTTCAGCCCTAGCCGTGGCGCCCCTGTCCGCAGCCCTACGTGTCGATCGGGATCCACTCATGTCCTCGGAACCCGGGGAGTTGAACACACTCATTCGCCGGCAGCCGCGTCGCAGGCAGGCGGGAATGACGCTGCTGGAGTTGATCATCTCCTGCGCCATCCTGTTGGTCTTGGCTTCCGCGGCGATGCCCATCGCGCAGTACACTCTCTGGCACCAGAAGGAGAAGCAGCTGCGCTACAACCTGGCACAAATACGCGATGCCATCGACCGTTACAAGGACGCCGCCGACCAACAGCAGATCCGCTCGGGACCCGACACGCAAAATTATCCCCCGGACCTGGAAACGCTGGTCAAAGGCGTACCGCTCGGCAACACCGGCGACAAGACCATTCGCTTTCTGCGCAAGATTCCCATCGATCCCATTACCGGAAAAGCGGATTGGGGCAAACGCGCGGTGAGCGATGATTATGATTCCACGTCCTGGGGCGGAAAAAACGTTTTTGACGTGTATTCTTCGTCGCAAGCCACGGCCATCAATGGCTCGCGCTATGCGGACTGGTAAAACGCCCGCCGGGCGGCAATTGTTAATTGGGCGGACGATGCATTCGTCATGAGAGAACAAAACTTGGTCACCTGGTTACAGAAAAGACCGGCACGGCAGCGTGCCCGCCATGGCGTGCCGTCCTGGCGCGCCGCCGGATTTACGCTCATCGAATTGATGATCGTCATCGCCATTATCCTGATCCTGTTGGGCATGGCCGCGACGAGTTACACCAAGTCCGTGCGCCGCGCGCGCGAAGCGGTATTGAAGAGTGATTTGCAGGAACTGCGCAAGGCCATCGACAACTACACTCTCGACAAAGAAGCCCCGCCGCAGTCGGTCTCCGACTTATTTGACCAGAAGTATCTGCATGCCGTTCCCATCGACCCCATGACGCAGCAGGCGGACTGGGTTCCGCAATTCGATTCGGTGGTGTTGAGCCCGGACCAGAACGGCACAGGCATGACCGATGTGCACTCCAACAGCGACCAGCTCTCGCTGGAAGGCACACCCTACAATACTTGGTGAGTGCCCGGATTTTTCTTGCGCACCGTACTTCTCTTCCCCTGCATTTCTCCCCGTGCCGCGCCTCGAAACCGCCTCAAAAAAGAATTCCCGCCACTTGCTCCGCCGCGAGATTTGCTTTGTCCCGGCGCATCTCCTGCGTCATCGACGGATCGTCCGGGACGCTGGAGCTCACGCTCACAACAAAAGCCTGATTGCGCACTCGGCCCACCACCATCTCGGCATATTGGTTTTCCTTGCCGTTTTCCTTGACCTGGATGCTGCACGTCACCGCCTCGTTGCCGATGGCCCGCAGGGGCGGGCTCTTCGGCGGGCATTGCGCGAGGTACGCGGGAAATTGTTTGGGGATGTCGCTCATCAGATCCACCGCAATGCGAAACTGGTGAACTTCGGTTCCCTGCTGGCGCGAAAATGTACAGACTCCAGCGCCTTCATCGTTGACGTCAATGGCCGCAGTCACGGCCCCGCCAAGAATCCCGCGTGCCGTCGCTTCATTGATCCACGGACACTTCCGCTGGGCTTGGCAGACGGCGGGCATGAGCAACGCCAGGCCCAGCAAGATCGTGTGAGAACTTCGCATCGCTTTCCCCATGCTGTTTTATCGTTACGGTTACGTCGTTGAGATCTCCATTGAGATTACATCGTTGCGCCTAAATTATTGCCCGCGCGCTACGATTTCTTCGCGGGCTGCAACGCTTCCGCCTTCAGAATCTTGCCGCCCTCTTGAATAACGTAGAGCCGGTTTACCTCTAGATTGTTCACTTGGTCGACTTGCCCGCTCAACCAGCGAATCTCCACCATGTCGACCTTCGTTGCCTGCTCCAGCCCAAAGTGCATGCGCATGTCGTTCTGTGAAAAGTAGCTGCCGCCGCTGCGCAGCTCGTCCATCTGCACCAGCGGCTTCTCCGCGCTTGGCACCGTCTTCGCCGTGACCAGCACGCGGCTGCCGATCCCCGTGCGATTCGATTTCACGCCCACCAGCTTGATTTTGATCCAGTTGCGTTTGAGCGTCGAGTCGCAGCGCAGCAGCTGCGGAATCGCATTCATGCAGTTGACCGCAATGTCGAGGTCGCCGTCGTTGTCGTAATCGCCGAAGGCGCAGCCGCGCGCCGCGGCGTTCTCCACGATTCCCGGCCCGCCCTGCTTCGTGACCTCTTCGAAGCGTCCGTTGCGCAGGTTGCGGTATAGATATTTGTGCTCGGCATACTTCAGGTCGGTCTTGGACTTATCAACCTCGGGATAGACGTGGCCATTGGACATCAATACATCGAGCCAACCGTCATTGTCCATATCGAAGAACCCAACGCCCCAACCGAGTAAGCGGGTGTTCACGCCAAGCCCGCTGGGATACGTGCGATCTTCGAAGACCCCGTCGCCAAGATTTGTATACAGGGAGTCGGTATCGCCGGCGAAGTTGGTCTTTACAATATCGAGATTGCCGCTGCGGTTGTAGTCGCCGATCGAAACGCCCATCCCCGCCTGCGGCTTGGCCTCGGCGGACAGCGCTGCTCCGGATTCGATGGCCACGTCCTTGAAGGTGCCATCCTTCTGATTCAGATAAAGCGTGGCCGGTGCGGAATCATTGGCGACGTAGATGTCCGGCCAGCCGTCGTTATCGAGATCCGACGCGGCCACGCTGAGACCATAGGTGCCAATCGCCGTCCACATACCGGCCTTTTCACTGACATCGGTGAACGTTCCGTTTCCGTTGTTGTGATACAAAATATTCTTTCCGCCAGGCAGGCCAGGCGGACCGCAGGCCACAACAATACCCTTGTAAGTACACGGGCCGTCCTCCGGTAGAGGGGCGGTCTTGAGATCAAAATCCACGTAGTTCGCGACAAACAGATCGAGATGTCCGTCGCGATCGTAATCGACCCAGGTACAACCGGTATTCCAGCGCGTCTTAGGTCCGGGCTGGATCAGCCCGGCGCGCTCGGTGACATCCACAAAAGTTCCGTCGCCGTTGTTGCGATACAGTGCGTTTTGCCCATAGTAGGTCACGAACAGATCGTCGTAACCATCATTGTTATAGTCCCCCACGCAGCACGCCTGTCCCCAGCCGGTGCGGATTTCCAGGCCCGAGCCCTTGGTAACATCGGTGAACGTGCCGTCGCGGTTGTTCTTAAACAGATGACAATGCGGCTCCTGCCCTTTGGCGAATCCTTCCAGTCGCCAGCCATTCACGAGAAAAACGTCCAGCCAGCCGTCGTTGTCGTAGTCGTAGAAGGCCACGCCGCAACCCGTCGTTTCCAGAAGATATTTGTTCTTGTTCACACCGCCATAGATGGTTTCGATATCGAGCCCCGAACCCTTGACCACATCCACGAAACTGACACCCAGTGGCGTTCCTTCGATGGGAGATTTCGGACCCGGGGGCGGAGGAGCGGGCTTGGCGTCGTAGCTGCGTTCCACAGGGCCAATCCCTTGTCGTTGCTGACCTTGCGGAACATTCTGCTGCGGAGTCTGTGCCGCCAGGGCCAGCACATCTGTGAACGGAAGTACGAGTGCTGTGCGGCTCAGCGAACGAAGAAACTTGCGCCGATCTAGATGCAACACTAATCCTCCTCAGTTATTGCTGACCGCCGCCGCCGGCAGCGCCTGGTTTCAGATCTGTGTGCATGTGCCAAGGTACGCTCTCAGTCGATATCTCGGGATGCTTGCGCAGAAAATCGAGAGAATACGTGGGAGCCGCGGGGTCGATTCTTTTGGTGGCATACAGCGCGGCCTGCTCCGCGGCCTTGTCTTTCATGCCCTTGCGGCGATACAAGATCGCCAGATTGTAGTGTGCGGCCACATCGTCCGGGTCGATGGCTTGCAAGGCTTCAAATTGCGCCACGGCGTCGTCGGAAAGATGCTGCTGGTAGTAAGCGATGCCTAGTTCACGGCGCGCGTCGCGCGATTGCGGATATTGTTCGACGACCTTTTGCAGATCGGCGACCTCCGCTTCAGGATGTCCCTCGCGGCGTTCCACCAATGCCAGATAGTAGGTGGCGCGGGCGTACTCCGGACGCAACTGCAGCGCCTTCTCCAGAGCGGGCCGCGCCGACGAGTATTTTTCCCACTCGATATAGGTCAGGCCCAAATTCACATAGCCATCGTCGTAGTCCGGCCGCAACTTCACCACTTGCTCGAAAGCCTCGATCGCGTCGGAGTATTGCTGTTGGTCGAGGAATGCGATGCCGACGTTATTCCAACGCATCCAGTCCTGATTGTCCGCGGGCGCAGCCGCCGCGGAACTGTTCAAGCCCAAACTCAGCTCGCGCGTGCGGGAAGCCAGCTCCACCACGGGGTACAGCGGATGATCGGTACCGAACACATTGTTTAGATAACTTTGCCGCAGGTGACGGTAGTTCACGCGGGCGGTGATGCTGAGTGGCCCCTTCACGTCCGCCGGAACCTGAAATTCATAGCGCACTAGCGCTGAACGTCCGGCCTGAATCGAATTGTCATAGGCCATGGAACGAATGGTCCACACCTTGTGATTGTCGACGAACTCGCCGGAGAGATTCACCGGGCGGTTGGTGAAGCTGTGGGCGCGAGTATCCAGCGTGCCATCGGGCTTCAGGAAACCGCTGTGATAGATCTCGTTTCCGCTGGCGTCCTTGATCGTAAACTCCACCCAGGCCTCGTAGAGATCGCGAACCTCTGGAATCAGCGAGTGCCCTATGTTCTTGTTCTGGATCACCACGTAGGCTTCCACCACGTCGTTCGGCGCAAGGCTGAAGGGCACGGAACCCAGGGGCGCGATCAGGTGGTCGTCCCCGGCTTTTTTCAGCGCGAAGATATCCACGTTCAGAAAATTGCCCGCCTTCAGGAACTCGATCGTTTTCTGCAGTTGTTCGTCGAAGCCATAGTAGAACGGCACGGCGGTGTTTCCCGCCAGCCAGCGATGCGACGCGAAGAATCCCGCTTTCGCGCCGTATTCCGTCAGCGTGGCCTGCGCGCGATGCATGTGGCAGCCCTGGCAGGTATTGAAGTCCGCCGAGTAAAAAGTCAGCGGATTGCGCTTGGAGAATTTGGAGTTTTGCCACTCATCGTAAACGGTGAAGGCGCGGATAAATTTGTAATCGTTCAAGGGATTCGGCAGGTTGGCTTTGTGGCAGGCGGCACAGAATTCCGGCGTCCGATAAAACGATTGCATCACCGCCTGCGAGTGACGCTCGGGATATTTCATGATTTCGTCATACGGAACCTTGCCGGGAATGCGCGCGCCCCTCTCGTCTACCATTACCGAGGGAACACCCATCACGTAGCCGCCGTTGCCCGAAGTGGATTGCAATCGCTGGATCGAATGACAGGTCGTACAGGTCAAACCGTTCTTGTCGAACGAACGATCGACGTGAGAGTCCTGCGTCAGTCCGCCGGAGACCACGACGACCGGATTGTGGCAACTGTCGCAATGTCGCGAGAATTCGATGCCTTTAGTACGCACCAGAATGTTGACGCTCGCTCGGTAGAACGGCGTGCGAAAAGAGTTCGAGTGCAACGACTGACGCCACTGGTGGTAGGCCTCTTCGTGGCAATGGCCACAATACTCGGGCTCAGGAAAAGCACCGGGCTGAATGAACTCATTGCCCACGGTGGCGGCGTTGCCGGGGAGCGAGAAGTTGTCCTTGCCGAAACGAAAATCGAAGGTCTCCCGTGTTGTATTGGAGTAGTTCTGGCCTTCCGCGGCATCGGGAGACTGTGCGTGGATTGTGTACTGCACGGTTTGCGTGGGCAATGTAACGCCAATCAGGAAACCGGCGGCAGTCACGAGGATTCGGCCTATGCGAGAATTCATCACGCTCTACCTGGATAAACCGGCGTTGCCACGCGCTCCGCAAATTGCAGGCAATTGCAGGCATCTACCGGTCATCTGGAATTTTGCGGAACCATGCCGCAGCACAGGTCCATTACACCCGTACTTGGTCCCCTCGGCTGACATGCTGTGCCCTCTTGTATAGCGCATCACAAGCTCGCTGTAAATGCCGGCACCCGCAAGAATCGTCCGCTGGCGAGGCGAGACGTCCAGATCACGGCTGGGTCTTTTCCAGTTCGTCCGCCTTTTGCCGTTCCGCTGCCGCTTCGGCGGTCTTGCCTTGCCGTTCCAGCGCATTCGCTAACCCGCGATGGGCCTCGGCGTAATTTGGATCCTCACTGAGCGCCTCCTGATAGCGCTCCATGGCGTCCGCGACTTGCCCTTTCTGCAGCAGTGAGTTGCCGCTATTTGTCGACACATTCGCTCTTTGCCGATTCATGCTGACGCGCTCCAACTCCGCGCCTCGTTTGCGCTCCGCTGCTGCCTCCGGCGCGTTTCCCTGTTGGGCCAGCACGGTCGCCAGTGTCAGGTGCGAATCCGGCTGATTGGGCATCTGCCGAATCGCTTCCCGCAGAGCATCGGCGGCTTCCGGAAGCTTGTTCATCTTGCGATAGAGACTCCCGAGTGTCGCCCAGCCGTCAGCATTGTCGGGGTGCAGTTTCATTGCTAGCGCGAGTTCGCCGGCTGCGTCGTCGTAGCGGCCATCCTGCATGAAAAGAATGCCCAGTGTGTAATGCGGTTCGTGGGCCGTAGGGTTCAGCTTGGCCGCGGCTTGCAGCTCCGGAATGGCGGCGGCATTGTCATCCTTCAATTTGAGTGCGAGCCCGAGATTGTAGTGGAGCTGAAAGCTCTTGGGATTTCGCTTGAGGCCGGAGCTGAGCACCTGGATGGCCTCATCCACTTCGTTCATTTGCAGGTAAGCGGCCGCCACATTCTCATTCGCTGTGGCATCGCCGGGCTTTTGCTCGCGCGTGCGCTCCAGAAACGGAATTGCATCCTTTGCGTTTCCCGTGAGAAGTAGCGCTAATCCCAGGCTCGCGCTCGCCTCTGCGTTCTTCGGATCCGCTGTGACAATTTGGCGAAGCAGCGGAATCGCGTCCAGAGCGTGACCCGTGCGTTGCAGCGCCAACGCCAGTTGATACTTGCCGTCCACGGTGGCTGGATCGAGCTTGATCGCGCGCTGAAATTCCGCGATCGCCTTTTCATCTTCATTGTTCGCCGCATACGCCTTACCCAGTTCCGTGGTGGCGACCACACTGTCGGGAGCCAACTGCGCGGCCAGTGTTAGCTCTGAAACCGCCGCGGGCGCCTGTTGCTGCATGAGCAGCGCGGCCCCCAGATGCACGTGCGCCGCGGCGAACCGCGGATCGAGGTGAATCGCTTCCTGGAATTCCGTAATGGCCGAGGACCAATCGCGCTGTTGCGCGTGCAGCGATCCCAACGCGTCATGGAGCTCAGCGTTCCGCGGCGCTCCGGCGACGGCCGACTTCATCTGGGTGATAGCCGCCGTGAGTTGGCCCGTGGCGGCCAACGCGCGAGCGTACGATTCAAAAACGGACGAAGGAATCGCGTGGGAGGAATCCGGAGAGGACGTTTGCCGCGCTTCCTGCTCAATCTTGTCGAATAAAACGGTCGCTTTTTTGTGCGCGCCGGTTTGTTCATACGCCAGGGCGAGATTGGTCTGCGTGGGTACATCGCCGGGCTTCAACGCAAGCGCCGTTTCCAGTTCTTTGATGGCTTGCGGAAGTCGTCCGAGTCGCAGCAGCACCTCGGCCAACGCTGTGTGGCCTTCTTCGATCTGAGGTACCAGGCGGACGACCTTCTCGAACTGTGCTTCGGCAGACTTGAAATCGCTATTCGTGGCCGCCGTGGTACCTTCTCGATAGGCTTCCTGCGCCTCTTCATTGATTTCGGTCTGTGATTTTGTCGAGGAGGCGGTCTGCGCCGCGGAAACGTTTTCGGTCGCCAACCCCAGCATCAAGACGAGCAAAATGCGGAATGAATACGCCATCAAGGGCACCGCCGAGCACGCGATCAGCAGGCATCGTGCGAACGCTTTAAGATTTACTGGTTCTTGGTCAGCCTTCCCGCCCGGCGTATGGCCGCAATGTCCAGCATGATCTGATCGAAGTCCAGCTCTAAGCCGCGCGCCAGTTTCTTCTCGGCGTCTCGGCGAACGTCAGAGAAGGTCGCAGGCCGCTTGCGCGGTCGTGCCCGGCGTGGCGGCGGTATTCGGATTTCCATGAGACCTCCGTAACCGGAGAATTAACCATTAACTTACCAATCAAAGTTGCGCCTCGTGAATATGGCGCGGTGAGTAGTCTACGTCCGCGCATCTAAAATTGCCACCGTTCAGATAGACGACATGTAAGATGACCACAATATCCGCCCGCACAGTCCCACAAACGGCGTTCCAGGTGGTGTGCCGCGACCGACACAAACTGAATAAGTTGGCGGAGGCGTGTGGGAGTCGAACCCACCATTCGATCCGCGAAGGAACGAATCGCCGGCTTTGAAGGCCGGGAAAGTCACCGGACCCTTTTCGCCTCCGCCGCCAGTATAGCTGAGGCTGCGAATTGGCTGAAAACGGCGACGGCGAGTGGTCGGACTTTGATGGGATGTGAAGTGGGGAAAATGGTATGACCGCGACGTATTGTGCTTGGCGTAAGTTAGTGAAAAATAGTTGGTTAGCGGAGAGGTGACGTTGGGTGCCACCTGGTGTTTTGCGGAAGTGTTCATTCTGCTAGGGTTACACGGAGTGGTGTCGGTAAGTATTGTAGATACTGGGGTTACGGGAGCGTGTTTGGTGCGAAACTGCGCAAACTTGAAAAATGGTATTGATTCTATTGGGTTTGCAGAGTGATGAATTTTAATTTGTGGAAGTGCGGATTCTAAAGGGCTTAGTTCGTTGGGGCACAGGCGGAAGGGGCCTTGGGAAATGGGATGAAGAGTTTGGGGACCGGTTGGGACGGGGATGGCTTTCGCGGCAGACATGAGGGAAGATAGCAGATGCTAGACGGTGTGTCAATAGTACTTGCGGTACCGAGATTGGTTGAGCTGGGGCGGGAGGAGAAAAGTGGGGATTGCCTCACCGGGCAAAATCCCGAACCCCGAAGAGTTGGCGACCGATTACTTCTGTTTCGCGGGGGGCGCTCCATTCGTTGGCGCTTTGGCTGAGGGAATTACAGCAGCGCTGCCTACGTGAGGTGGCACGGGCGTTCCGGTCAACTGAAGTTTGGGCAGATAGCCTCTCTGCAAAAGATCGACAGGCTGGTAGCTGTCCTTCACGTAGCTGCTTTTCAGAGGCGCCTTGGTGTTTGAATTCCCGTTGTCGTTTGCCATTTGCCGCCTCCTGACCTTGCGCGTTTCAGATGTCAAATAACTCAAGGCTCTCAACATTCTCCTATGTGCCACTGAAAACCGGCTGCTGAATCCAAAAAGCGATATTACGCTTTCCAGTTCGCAACGGGCGGCGCCTGGCCTGTACCAGTGCGGTAAATCAAGCATGCCGTAGGACGCCTCGAATCAAATCACATAAAAACGTATTGCTTTAACGTATCAATACGAGCTAAAGTGTCGCCCGACGTCGGCTTCCATTTCTAATTGATCCGGACGTGACTACTTTGCGATTTTCTTGTTCGCTTTTTAAGAAAGGTAATCCATCGTGAAACGCTCTGACCCCGCGCAGATCCTGATCCGGTACGGGAGGCGATGTAAAACTTTGACGCGCGCCGGCCACGTTCCAGCGGCTGTTTCACTCCCGCTGGCCCAAGCCTTCGTGCTGCTTTTGTGGCTGGTGATGGGCGTGTTCCCGGCGTGGGCGCAAACGGGAGCGAGCGTTTCCGGCGTGGTGACGAACCAAACCGGCGCAGCCCTTCCCGATGTCGCGGTGACCATCAAGAACGTCGATACAGGTGCGACGCGCACGATCGCAACCGACGGCGGGGGCCACTTTCAGGCGTCCGGCCTGGCTCCGGGGCGCTTCGAGATTCGAGCGGCAAAACAAGGGTTCACCGATGAAACGCGCGCGGGAATCAGCTTGACGGTTGGCCAAGATACTGCGGTCGATATTCAGATGCACCTGAGTGCCCCCGACGCCTGCGTGAGCGGCCACGAGTTCGCCAGCACCGATTGCGCGCTGACCTGGCACGGCATCACGCTGTACGGTGCGTATGACGTCGGCGTTGGTTGGGTCAGTCACGGATTACCGGAAAGCGGCTCTAACTATGAAGGCGAATCTCTGGTGAACCGGAACGGCAATCAATCTCGATTCATCGTGGCACCGAACAACCTGCAGCAGACGGGTTTTGGAATCCGGGGCAAGGAAGAGTTTATGCCGGGCTGGTCCGTGGTGTTCAACGTTTCCACGGGCATCAATCCGCAGTCCGGCCTGCTGGCGAACGCGTCAGCCACCGACATAAACAACAACGGCCTTCCCAGGGCCAGCTACACGGAAGCCATTGACGGCGCGCGCGCGGGCCAACCCTTCAATGACGAATACTATGGCGGGGTTTCGTCGGCGCAGTTCGGCACGCTGACCTTTGGCCGTCAGCGCTCTCTCGGTACCGATACGATGCTGCTTTACGATCCGGCCGGCGGCGCCTATGCCTTTTCCTACATTGGGTATAACGGCACGATGGCCGGCGGCGGCGACACTGAGGACAGCCGTTGGGACGACGCCCTGAAGTATCGCCTCGCCTATGGCCCGGTCCATTTCGGCGCGATGTATAAATTCGCTAATGGTTCTGGCGGCTGCTACTCGGCCACCGCAGGCTGGAGTGCCACCAGCTGTACGCCGGTAGCGCCGCACAACGACGCCTATGGATTCAACCTTGGCGGACACGCCGGCAAATTCTTTGCAGACCTGGTCTACCAACATTACAACCAGGCCATCAGCGTATTGAACCCCTTGCTGGGGCCGCAGAGTCTGTCGGCGCCATATCAAGCCACGACCGACAGCATCAATACAATCCAAATCAGTGGGACCAATCTGATCGACCCGAACAACACCGTTTATGGCATCGTGACGGACAACAACGCCGTTATGGGCGCCGCCAGGTACATATGGGACCCGTTCAAGTTTTTTGCCGGCTACGAATACATCTGGCAGAACAACCCAAAGAACCCGTTGGGCGTTGGCGCCTCGGACCAGGGTGGCTACATCCTGAGCGGCGTCGAAGACAACAATCTTGACGCTGAAAAGTTGGTGCAGATCTGGTGGACCGGCGTGAAGTACACCTACCGCAGCAAAACCGACTTCACTTTCGCCTGGTATCAACAGCGCCAGAGCGACTTCCGTAGTCCGCCGACCTGCTCGCCCGCAGACGGCTTCCGGGCTTCCTGCGCGGGCACGCTCAACGAAGTGTCGCTCTATACGGATCATCACTTCACCAAGCGTTTCGACGGTTTTGCCGGAATTGCGTATTCCTTCGTGAGCGGCGGTCTGGCCATCGCCATTCCTCATGGCCCCGGCGTTCCCTATAACCACAACAGCAACTTTGCTCCGACCGTCGGTGGCCGCTTCACCTTCTGATCGCTTCCGCGGGACTGTCCGGCGACACGAGAATGCCGCGAGCGACGTATGCGGCGCGGAGTTCGCTGGCACCGTAACCAACGTCCTGATAAGTCGTGCACTCGACCTAAATCGTGCTAAATTCCAGCGCGATGACCTTGTTGAGGACGAAATGAACGCCGTTAGCAAAGCGGTATTTCTCGCGCTGTTTCTGTTGCTCTCGGCTTGGCCCGCGCTGCCCCAAGAGAGCGCATGTGAGAAGAGGCTATTGCCGGTGTTCGTCACAGAGAAAGACGGCAGTGTGGCAACGGCTCTGACCTCTGCTGATTTTAAGTTGGAGAGTCGTTCTGGGTCGATGAGTGTAGTCGCTTTGAAACATGACGAGCGGCGACACCGCGTAATCATCATGCTTGACGTAAGCGCCAGTATGCGCGGACTTGTTGGCCCTCCTCTGTGGCCAGTTGCCATGGCGCTAGCCCGACACGCCTCTTATGCTGGGGGTGAAAATAGCGACCTTGCGTTGGTTCTATTCTCCGACGATGTACTGGAAACCATAGGATTCTCCCGGGGTAGGGCTGCCATCCAGCAAAGACTGGAAGAGGTGGCCAAGGACCCAGCGTTCCCGATGCCGAGGAAGGCGAAGGATTCGAGAATATATGACATCTTGGAAAAAGAGGTCCAAGATTTGGAGGGCCCTACCTCCGCTGATTCTTTGCTTGTCGTCACCGATGGTGCAGATGAAGGCAGCACAGCGAAACCAGACCAAGTCATCGACTTACTGTCCAGCTCAATGATTCGAGTATTCACGATTCTCGTGGACCCCATTCAGGGGCAACCGTCGAGCGTTGGGCCGGACGCGTTCGTGAGAATCGTCGAAAGGTCGGGGGGCAAGGCATTTGGCCCAATCGATTCAGAAAATACTGCGTTCCGAAAAACAGCGAAGACTGCGGACGCTCAGAAAGTGTTGAATGAACGGCTGGCGCAATTCTATCGGGGAATTTTTGCAAATGACCTGCTGGTGATCCAAGCACCATGCGCAATTCAGAAACCTGAGACCGTAGACCTGACCCTCACGGACTCCGTTCGGCACGAAATGAAACAACTGCAAACACATTTTCCTCACGAAATCGGGCCTTGTTCAGAAATTGGCTCATCTCGTCAGAAAGTCGAATAGCTGAATACTCGCTCTTGTCAGCATAGTGCCTGATAAACGAACTATCAAAGGATTCAATCGCCTGAAAGCTCGGGTGGTAATCTACGCCTATAATCATCATGTCCGGCTCCTTTCTCCATCAAGAACTGCCGGAATAGGCTTCGAACGAAAGGCTTAGGCGCGGACGGGGGTGGCTTGGTGGGTACGAATTAAGGCGGCTACCAGGTCGTGGAGGGCGGGGCTGGTGCAGACTTCGTAGTAGGGGTGGGAGGAGGGTGCGCCGATTTTTCCGTCGGGGAGGAGTTCGCGGGCCATGGCTTTGCGCATGACGAGGAGTTCGACGGAGTCGCCCATGGGGACTTCGCCGAAGTAGAGGGTAACGTCGCTCTTGCCCCAGGGCATTTCGAGCTTGGTTTCGATGGTGTCCAGGGAGATTTCTTCGCTGAGCTTCTCGAAGCCTTCTTCGTTGAGTTCGATGCCGTTCATGTTGAAGCGGACGAGGAATTCGTCTAGCTCTTCGGGGGAAGCGCCTTCGAGGGCGGTTAGGAATTGGAACACGGAGAAATGGGATTTTTGGCCGGCGAGGAGGCGCTTGGAGAGCTTGGCGCAGCCGGAGAGGCGGTCGGAGACATTCAGGGCTTTGGAGATCATGATGCGGGATTCGCCGTCGGTCCAATAGGTGGGGGCGCTGCCCTGGAAGGCCACGCCGATGCCGAGTTCCAGCGGGGGAAGCTGGGTGGCGGCGGCGCGATCATTGTAGGAATTGCAGACGACGAGAATCTGGCGGGAGAGGATGCAGGCGCGGGCTACGGCGCGGGCGTAGGAACGCGTGGATTCGGTCTCGAAAATGGCGAGGACGATGGCGTCGCCTTCGATGAAGACTTTTTTGGCGTCGAACTTGTCGAGGAGTTTTTTTACCGGCTCGTGGAGATTGAGGCTGAAGTGGGAGGCGGGGCTCAGGCCGCGGGCCAGCAGGTCCTGGGTCATTTTTGTGGAGCCGCGGACGTCGGCTTTGATGATGACGTGGGAGACGACGAGGTCGTGCAGGGGCTTGGCTTCATCCTGCAGGACGCACTCGTAGAGGCGATTGTTCATGCGGGAGAGGTCGCGGGCTTTCTCGGTGGTGACCAGGCTGATGCGCTCCATGCAGGAGCTGAGGTGTTCGGCGTCGCGCAGATCGCGATGCAGGCGCAGAAAATCTCCCGCGAAGCGCAGCACGAAGGCGTGCAGCTCTTCGCGGGACCAGCGGCGGATTTTCTTGGAGAGCTCCTCGATGGGTTTAAGCGTGAGGCGGCGGGCGGGAACCTGCTTGATCAACTGCTCGACGGTCTTCAGCTCTTCCTTGGAGACCACAGCCTTGCGCAATTGCTGCAAGTGCAGCGGCGGGCAGTACATCGCGGCGATGGAGCGAATTTCGTAGCTGGCCAGCACGGGGTAGAGAATTTCGCGCTGTTCGAGGCGGTCCAACAATTGCGAAAGCAAACGCGCGCGCAGCGGGCCGCCGGCGTCGAGCGTGAGCGTTTCGTCGAAGAGGCGCCTGGCGTTTTCCGGTTCATTGAGAAAATCGCCGAGGCGACCGCTGTAATCCTTGGCAAAAAAATCGAGCTTCTGTTTCGCGGCGTCCAGCGCGGGGCCTAGTTCTTCGAGGTTGTAGAGTTTTTGTTTGAGGGCGGCTTCGGTTTGTTCGAGCGAAGCTTTCAGCTCGGCGGCATCGGGGGCGCCGAGGAATTTGGTCAGGAAGCGGTCGCCGCGGTCGAGTTTTTTGCGGATGTTCTCGCGCTGTTCTTCGAGTGCGGCGATCTCGGCGCGGAACGTTTGCGCCGAGTTCAGCAGGCTGTTGTGGGCGTCGGAAGCTTCGGCGGAAGCGGGGTCGCGGCCGATGGCGACGCCGGCTTCGCGCAAGAAATCCTGGAAGACTTCGTCCACGGCCTCGAAGCGGTCCGGGTCGCGAACGTAGTTACCGAGAAGTACATAGTTCTCTAGAAAGTGAACGTCGTCTTTGCCGCCATCGAGAAAGATGAGGCGGTTTTTGAGCATTTCGTAGAGCGGAGCGAAATCCTCGCCAAAGAGAGCGCGCCGCGCTTTGGAGATGACGTTGTCTTCGATGTCGGCCAGGACTTGGGCAATTTGCTGGCCGACGCCGCGAATCACGACGCGCCGTGCGCTTTGCAGCTCGGAGAGACGCGCCTTGATGACGTGCGCCTGCTGGCTGCGCTCGAACTGTTCGCCGCGCTGGCGGACCCACTCCTTGCCTTCCTGGACCAGCGCGGAAAATTGGTTGCCGATTTCAAGGCTCAGGAATTTCAGGAGCGCCAAGCGGAAGAGTACGTCGATTTCAATATTTTTGCGGAATTTCGCTTGGGTGAGCGAACTTTGCATTACATCGGTGAGGATTTTGCGAAAGGTCGAGGCGTCCACGGCCTGGGTGTCGCGTAATTCGATGCCGGAGAAAAAATTGGCGCTGGTGGTCTGACGGATTAGATTGAAAAGATAGTCTCGCGCGGCCTGCGAAAAACGCGGGCTCAAGAAAACATCGTGATGAATATTATCCACGCCAATGGAGAGCGTGCCCATTGGGAGGGTGAGGTTGTAGCTCTTTAGTTCAATCAGCGCCGCTTCGGACGTGCCGGGCAGCACCTGTTCATTGGCCATGAAAATCCCTGGGAATGGGGGCTAAGCCAAGCTAACAGTGGGGACCGGGGCAGGCAAGAAATCCGCTTGAGGGCGTAGCGTGTGAGTTAGGAACGACTTTGGTACCCAGGAAGGAGGGCTCTGGAGCGGACCAAACGGGTGATCGAGAGCCGCCGCCGGGGGAATGACGAAATGCGGGAACCACGATCAATAGACGGTGATGCGGCGCTGGTCCTGGCCCAGATGTTCGAGGCGGATGCGCACTTGCGGCCACGGGGCCTCGAGCGGAAAGCGTTCCGACCATTCGAGAATGGCGATGGCGGGTTCGTCGAACATGTCTTCCATGCCCAGGGTTTCAAAATCGCGGAAGCTTTCGATGCGATAGAGATCGGCGTGAAAAACTTTTTTGGATTTGCCGTAGACATGCACGAGGGTGAAGGTGGGACTAGTGACGTCGTTTTCGTTCGCGGCGCCGAGTCCAGCGACGATGCCTTTGGTGAGGGTGGTTTTACCGGTACCGAGGTCGCCGGTGAGTAGCACGAGGGCGGGAGCGGTTAGGCGTTGGGCAAATTCCCTGCCCCAGGCAGTGGTTTCCTCCGCGGAGTGTGTGACGAAGGAGATGATCGCGACGGCGTCGGGGGTGGTGAGAGCCGTGGGGACGAGAGCGGAGGGTGGAGTCGTAATGTTTTTGTCAGACACTTTGCTGCAACTCCTCGAGAAGGGCGCGGCGCGCATGCGGCAAGGCGTTCACCAGTTCGCTGGAAAGCAGGCCGGAAACATCGGTGTGCGCCGTCGCAATTTCGGCGGCTTTTCCGTGCAGATACACGCCCAGCGCCAGGACGCGCGGCCAATCCGCGGTGCCAAATTGCGCGGTGAGCGCGGTGAGAAAGCCGGTGAGCACATCGCCGGAGCCACCCTTGGAAAGGCCCGGATTTCCGCTGGTGTTTACAAACAGTGTTCCGTCCGGCGCCGCTACAATGGTATGAAAACCCTTCAGCACTACGTGAGCGTTCCAGTCGCGCGCCGCGTCCAGCGCGGTTTTCAGGCGGTCGGCTTGCACTTCTTTAATACTTTTCCCCCACAGCCGTGCCATTTCGCCGGGATGCGGAGTAATCGCCAAAAATTTGCTTTTTCTGTCGCGCAGTTTCTCCGCCTGGCCGGCAAAAGCGTTCAGGCCATCGGCGTCCAGCACGATGGGAGTTTCCGCGTTCTGTACAACTGCGCGAATAAAGTCCTGTGTCTCCGGTTCGGTGCCGAGACCCGGCCCCATGCCCAGCACGGCCCTCTTTTCGAGGAGTTTCGCGAAATGCTGGTTCGCCCAATTACTCAACGCGATGGTTCCGCTGCCGGTGGCTTCGAGCGGCTCGGTCATATATTCCGGATGCGCGCTGGCCACGATTGGCAAAATCGACTGCGGAGTGGCGAGGGTTACCAGGCCTGCGCCGCCGCGCAGGGCGGCGCTGCCGCAGAGAATTGCAGCGCCACTTTTTCCGGTGGAACCAGCAACCAGGAGCGCATTGCCGTACACACCCTTGTTGGAATCCCAAGGACGCACCAGCGGCAAACGCGAAAATTCCTGAACTTCCGCCCAGCGCAAAGATCCTTTACCAATTTCTTCAACGAGAGCACGCGGCGAGCCGATCTGCACCACGTCCAGCGCGCCTACTTGTGCGGCATGGTGCGATTCGAGTTGCCCAATTTTTGGTGCAGTGAATGTTATGGTGCGGTGCGCGGTCAGGACCGGGCCAGTGGCCGCTTCGCCATCGGAGGGCAAGCCGGAGGGCGTGTCGACAGCGAGAATTAGGACGGGATTCGCGTTGGTGGCATTTTTGGAAACGCGATTTATTTCTTCGATGGCTTCGGCCATCAAGCCCTCGGCGGCGCCACGCAGGCCAGTACCAAGCAGAGCGTCGATGATTATTTGCACGCGTCCGACGACGTGGCGCCTTTCTTCCCAGGCGGCTGCGTCTTCAATTAAGGTAGTGCGCTCGCTGACTTGCCGCCAGCGGTGAAAATTGTCGCCGGCGTCCGTGCCGGGTTTTGGTTCCGGGCCGAAGAACCAGACGCGCGGGGCGCGGCCGGCATTTTTTAAGTATCGAGCGCAGACGAGGCCGTCGCCGCCGTTGTTACCTTTGCCGCAGAGAACCACGATGCGCTTGCCGGCTTCCGGGGGGCACAGCCGCAGCACAGCATCGGCTACGTGCTTGCCTGCGGCCTCCATTAGTTGCGCGCCGGAGATTTTCAGACGCTCCGTGGTGAGACGATCGACTTCGCGCATTTCTGAGGCGGTTAACGCTTTCATGACATTGTCTAGTGTAGCTGGAGAACGATCGCATCAATCGTGCCGAGATGGAGCGTAGTATGCTGCGTCCTTACAAAGGGCTCACGCGGCGGAATTGACTTTTTTCCCCTGGGCACGACGCTCGATTGCGCTACAACATCCAGCCGCCGCTTACGTTCACTACCTGGCCGGTTACGTATTCGGCTTCTTCGGATGCGAAAAAGGCTACGGCGGCGGCCACGTCTTCCGTCGTGGGTGGGCGACCGATGGGGAAACGGGCATCGCGAATTTTTCTGGCTTCGTCGATGGTCAATTCGTTTTCGTCAATGCTGGAGGGATTTACCACGTTTACCGTGATGCCGTTTTTTGCTTCTTCGAGAGCCAGCGAGCGCGACAGCGCGACCACAGCGGCTTTGGCGGCGGCGTATGCGGAGATTTTTGCCTGGCCGAAGGCACGTTCCGCGCCTACGGCGCCCATATTTACGATGCGGCCCCAGCGCACCTTGCGCATGTGCGGAAGTACGGCGCGGCTTACGTAGACCACGGTCATCAGGTTAGAGGCGAAGATACTTTTCCAGTCGTCCAGGGAAGATTCGCTGAGGGTACCCCAACGAAAATCGCCAACGTTGTTTACCAGCACGTCGAGGCGGCCGAAGCGGTCGACCACAGTTTGCACGAGTTGCTCGCCACGCGCGGGATCGGAGATGTCCGTTTCCACCGCGACACAATCCGCGCCTGCCGTTTGCAGTTGGCGGAGCGTTTGCTGCGCGGCGGCTTTGTTGGAGCGGTATGCAATGGCCACGCGCGCGCCATCTTTCGCCAGGCGCGTGGCGATGCCGCGGCCAATGCCACGACTACCACCCGTCACCAGCGCTACACGATTCCGCAGCGACATGCGCTTACCCTCGCGAAGTTCTGCTTCTGGTGCTCCCGTGCCATTTCCCGCAAAGCAGGAAACGATTCTTCGTGCAAACGCCAGTATAGCTTAGTGTCGGGTAGCTCCCACCGAAGGACGGCAATTAGCGCAGGCGCGCGACGATGACGGTCATGTCGTCGGCTTGCTCAGGAGTACCGGCCCATTCTTCGACGGTGGCCATCAGGGATTCGCAGACTTCGCGGGGTTCGCGAGTTTGCACGCGGATGGCGGCTTGTTCGAGGCGCGGAATGCCGAACTCTTCACCGTAGACATTTTCCGGCTCGATCAGGCCGTCGCTGTAACCGATGAGCAGAGCGTCGTTCGGGACATTCACCGTGCCTTCTTCATAAGCGTAGTCCTCAATGATGCCGAGGACCATGCCGCCTTTATCGAGGTGCAACGCTTCGGCCGGGCCAAGCAAGAAGGTCGGCAGATGGCCGGCGTTGCAGTAGCGCAGCGTGCGCACGGCGCTGTCGTAGATGGCGATGAAAAAGGTGGCGAAGCGATCATCGCCAGTGTTGCGCACCAAATGTTTGTTGAGGCGCGAGACCAGTTCGGAGGCACTAAGCGTTTCGCTGCCGGGGGCGAGCATCTGGCTGCGCAAGGCGGCCTGGAGGCTGGCCATCAGCAGGGCGGCGGAAATTCCCTTGCCGGAAATATCGGCGATGGCGATGGCCACCTGTGTGGGACTTAGCTGGATGAAGTCGTAATAGTCGCCGCTGACGGCGCGCGCGGCCTTGCAGATGGCTTCGATTTCCACACCGGGCACGGAGGGCAGTTGGCTAGGAAAGAGCTGATTCTGCACTTCTCTGGCGATGGAGATTTCATTTTCGAGACGCTCGCGGCGGGTTTTTTCGTCGATCAGATTGCTGACGGAGCCGGTCATTTCATTGAAAGATTCGCCGAGCACGCCAAGCTGGTCCTGACGGTCCACGCGGACGCGATGGGTGAAATCTCCGGACTGCACGTAGCGCGTGGCGGCGTAAAGGTCGTCGACAGCGGTGGTGATACGGCGGGTCATGACGATACCGGTGAAGAGCGCCGCGGCTTCAATCAACAGCAGCGCGACGACAACTAGAATAAATGGCAGCAGGTAGATCACACCGAGTTCGCCGATGGAGGCGAAGATCCTCGCGTTTAAGCTGGAGGGCCGAGCGTTGAAGGAAGCCACCACCGGCCACGATTTTTGGATGCCTTCGCCTTCGTGCCCGTGCGGGCCCTCCCCATCGTGCCTGCGTAGGCCCTCCTTCTCTTCTAGGTATACCGCTTCGAATTTGGAGACGCCGGTGACGATGGGATCGAGCCATACGGCTTTCGGTTGCAGGCTGCGATTGTGGGCGGTGATGCGGCGGACGGCGGAATATTTTACGTCGCCGAAGGGATAGAGAACGCTGTTGGGCGGGGCAGTCTCGTAACGCTCTAAAATCTCGAGATGGACTACGCCCAGATCGGGGGCCAGGGTGGCGAGGAATTCTGGCGTGACCGGGACGCGCAAGGTGACGACTCGCAAACCGTGAGGCGTATCGACGCCACGCAAACCGACCAGCGACAAGCGCCCGCCCTGCTGAACCAAACCTGCGAAACGGCGGGCACCCGCGCCTGCCACGGCGTGCAAGAGGCGGGGATCATCGGCATATTCGACGACCAGGCCGGGGAGCTCACGGTCGTAGACGGTGTGTTCCTGGGCGGCGACGATCGCTTCGGCGTCGACCGGAGTGATACCTGGAGCGGTGGTGCCAAGCGCGGTGGCGATTTGCTCGGCGCCATCGGAGACCATTTCCACGCGGTGTTGTAAATCGACGTAGAGAAGATAGCCGCCTAACTGGGTGTACAGAATCATTCCGGAAAATGCGGCCAGTGCCACGACCAGCAAAACAGGAACTAACGCCATTAACAGAGTGGCGACGATCAGGCGGTCGCGGAGGCGCCAGAGTAGTCTGGTGCGCCACCAGCCGATCATGCGGATGATTAAATAGACGGCGGAGATGGCGCCGAGGAATTTGATGAAGCTTAGGCCGCCGCCGCTACCGCCCGCGGCATAGACGATGGCACCTAAAACGAAGAGGACTAGCGCAATGAGGTCAAGGCGCGAGAGGCGGCGCCAGAAGGCGTTGAGATTTGCGCGGAAGGGCGTCATCACCGAGTCAGTACAATACTAGCTTACCTGACATGATGGGGGTCCAAACTAACCGCAGCAGGGCTTGGAATCGCGCCTGGATGAAATGGCGGTCATAGGAGAGCGCGGTGGTCAGTCGCTGCTGTTCCATGATCACGAAGCTGGCGCAGTCCGTCAGGCGCCAACTTTCGTCAACCATGTGTTGATAACGTTCACACGCGTTCGCGAACAATTGGCTGGTCGGAGGCCAGGTCATACCTAACACATGAGTATGACTTAGCAGATATTCGGTCGCGACACCGGAACAGCCTATGCGCTACGAAGGCCGTCATGCTTACGGACTACTTGGCTGCGTTCCGCACGCGGCTGTGTTTTACGCCGTAGGTGAAATAAATCACCATGCCGATTACCAGCCACACGACCAGCCGGATCCAGGTCAGGGCCTTCAAACCCGACATCAGGCCGAGGGAGATCAGCATGCCGAGAATCGGAACTACGGGGACCCACGGCGTCCGGAAGGGGCGGACGAGGTCCGGACGCCGGACGCGCAGAATCCATACACCGGCACAAACGATGACGAATGCCAGTAACGTGCCGATGCTCACGAGTTGCCCTAGATCGCCGATGGGAACGAGCGAGGCAACGAACGCCACGCAGACGCCCACGATGGCGGTGGACTTCCAGGGAGTGCGGAAGCGCGGATGGATATCACCGGCCCACTTCCAGAGCAAGCCGTCGTGGGCCATGGAATAGAACACGCGCGATTGGCCGAGGAGCATGACCAACATTACGGTGCTGAGGCCGGCGAGTGCGCCGGCGTTGACGACGTAGCTGCCCCATTTGACGCCGGTTTCGCGGATGGCGAGGGAAACTGGCGCACCAATGTTCAAGCGCGAGTAGTGGACCATGGCGGTCAGCAAGCCACAGACGACGATATACAGGATGGTGCAAATTGTGAGGGAGCCGAGAATGCCGATGGGCATGTCTTTTTGCGGATTGCGGGCTTCCTGCGCTGCCGTCGACACCGCATCGAAACCGATGTAGGCGAAGAAAACCACGCCTGCTCCACGCAAGACGCCAGACCATCCGAACGAACCAAATGTCCCGGTATTGGGCGGGAGGAAGACCCGCCAGTTTTCGTGCGCGATCTGCGGGTGCTTGAGGAGGAACGCGGACGCTACGGCGATGAAAGTGAACACCGCGGCCAGTTTTACGAAGACGATGCCGGTGTTGAAATTTGCCGATTCCTTGATACCGATAATGAGAATGATGGTGACGGCGATGACCGCCAGGAACGCGAGTAGATTAAATTTGGCCGTGGCGGCTGGCGCTGAGGCCAGTTGCGCGGCGGTCAACTTCAGCGTCGTGAGCGGAGACCATCGGCCGTCGAAAAAAACCCACTGCGCTCCAGGAACGTCGCAGATCTGCGGCGGCAGATTGATGCCGTAGTCTTGCAGGAAGGCGATGAGCGTGCTGCTCCAGCCGCTGGCGACGGTGGCTGCGCCGAAGGCGTATTCCAAAATCAAGTCCCAGCCGATAATCCAGGCGACGATTTCGCCGAGTGTGGCGTAGCCGTAGGTGTACGCCGAGCCAGCGATGGGGATTAGCGACGCGAATTCCGCGTAACACAGTCCGGCAAACACGCAGCCGACTCCGGCGAGCACGTACGACAACATGATCGCGGGACCAGCGTAAAGCGACGCCGCCGAGCCGGTGAGCACGAAGATGCCGGCTCCGATGATGGCCCCGATGCCGAGGGTCATCAGATTTACCGGGCCTAGAGCGCGCTTGAGGGCGTGTTCGCCGGTCTCCCCGGCCTCTTGCATCAACGTGTTAATCGATTTCGTCGCGAATAAGGGGTTGCCCACGCAACTCCTCCTTTAGGGATTTCTCCCCCGCCTTTAGTGGCTACTGCCAAATTGGCTGACACATTGTAGAGTCGCGAGGGTCCGTACTACCACAGCTAAATCGCTAGGGCGCCGCGTTCGTGGCCGAACCGCGCCTGGACCACACGAGATATACGGGGACACCCAAAAGCACAATTACTAAGCCGGGCCAGGCCGTCTGGGTGCGATAGAAGAGCAAGACGCACATGATGGCCGAAGCGAGCACGATGTACAGCAGCGGCAAGAACGGGTAGAGGAAGGTACGATAGGGGCGCTCGGCGTTTGGACGTTTTGCGCGAAGCACCAGGACACCCGCGACGGTGAGGGCATAAAAAATCAATACGGAGAAGACTACGTAGTCGAGGAGGTCGCTGTATAAATTTCCGTAGGTCACGGCACCTGCGGCGTCGACGCGGCGCGTGCGCAGCATGATCAATATGGCGATCCAGACGCCTTGAAATGCCAGTGCGGTCGCGGGAACGCCTTTGCTATTTAGCTTGCCTGTGGCTTTGAAGAAAAGTCCATCGTGAGCCATGGCGTACGAAACGCGCGCGCCCGCGAGGATTAGTCCGTTGTTGCAGCCGAAGGTGGAGATGATGATCGCTACGGCCATCATTACCGCGCCCGCAGGACCGAAAATGGCTTGCAGGGCGGCTGTGGCTACGCGATCGTCCGGAGCGTTTTGGATTTGCGCCAGCGGCAAAGCGCACAAGTACGCGACGTTGGCGAGCACGTAGAGCGCGGTTACAATGAGCGTTCCGAAAGTCATGGAGAGCGCTACGTCGCGCTTGGGATTTTTCAGTTCCGCGGCGGTGAAGCCGATGTTGTTCCAGGCGTCGGAGGAGAAGAGGGAGCCCACCTGGGCTACACCGAAGGCGACGATTAAACCGAATGCACCGCCGGCCGCCGTGATCGTCGGAACAAAGCGGCGAAGGAAATTTGCTCCCGGCTCGATGCTTACGGCGTTGCGGATGGCCCAGAGATGCGAAAAATTATCGGCGATGGCGGCGTGATTGTGGGCTACGAAGATGCCCAGGAATATCAGACCGAGCAACGCTAGGGTCTTGGCGGTGGTGAAGATATTTTGAATTAATTTTCCGAGGCGCACGCCGAAAGTGTTCAAGAAGGTGAGAAACAGCACCATCACGATGCCGACGAGTTGCTGTACGGAAAGACTGATGGCGTATCTGGAGCCCAAAGCGATGGGCTCGACAATCCACGACTTCGCGGAAACTGCCGGCAACAATACTCCGAGGTAGCGCGAAAATCCTACGGCTACCGCGGCGATGGTGCCGCTCTGAATTACGAGGAACAGCGTCCAACCGTACAAAAAACCCCACAGCGGGGAATACGCTTCACGCAAATAAATATACTGGCCGCCAGCGCGGGGAAACATTCCCGCCAGTTCTCCGCAAGAAAGGGCTGCGGCGATCGTAAGCAGGCCGGTGATGATCCACGTCAGCAGCAGGCCGCCCGCGGAACCGGTCTGGCGGGTGATGTCCGCCGAGACGATAAAAATTCCCGAGCCGATCATCGAGCCGACGACGATCATGGTGCCGTCGAAGAGGCCGATGGCCCGCACGAAACCTCTCTCACTGGCTAGCGCGGGAGCGATGGGCGGCGTCGTTTCAGGCATGGTGTTTGGGTCAGCTCAACCAGATGTCTGAATCGCTTTGATTCTTGCGTTGCGGCAAGGCTTCGAGCATTGCGACATATTTTGCTGCGCGCTCCATGGGATCCTTCGCCAGCAAAATGTCGCTGATCACCGCGACGGAGTCCGCGCCTGCCTCGATAATTTCGGCCGCGCGCTGCAAAGTGATGCCGCCGATCGCGACGATTGGCTTATCGGTCGCGGCTCGCGCGCGGCGTATCAGTTCCGCGCCTACTACCGGGTCGGGATTCGATTTCGTGCGCGTTTCGAAGACCGGCCCGATAGCAATGTAATCAGCGCTGGTCGCAACAGCCGCTGCGAATTGTTCTAAGTTGTGCGTGGAGATTCCGACCAATTTTTCTTGGCCAGCCAAAGCCTGATCCATTACCGCGCGAGCCTGCTCCACTCCCAAATCGTGCTGTCCCACGTGTACTCCGCTCGCGCCCGCCAGAACGGCCACGTCCGGACGGTCATTCACAAAAAACAGCGCCCCATTGGGACACGCCAATTCCGCTATCGCGCGTGACTTCTCCAGCAATTCTCTCGCGCCGGCAGTCTTATCGCGGTATTGCAGCAGGCGCACTCCGGCCGCCAGCAATTTTTCCGCGCACTCTTTTTCCAATTGTTTTGTTTGCGCTTGGTTTAACAATGCTGCATCAAGTATCACATACAGGCGGGGTAGGACAAGCCGCTTCACCGCTTATTTTCCGTTCGTTCCCAACAATTTTTCGATGAAGTGGGTGTCGAAGGTCCCGGCGGCGAAATCGGGATCGGCGAGGATGCGACGGTGCAGCGGGATCGAAGTTTTAATGCCCTCGATGACGAACATTTCGAGCGCGCGCTTCATACGGCCGATGGCTTCGCCGCGGTCGCGGCCTTTGACGATAAGCTTGGCGATCATGGAATCGTAGTAGGGCGGGATGACCGCGTCGGCGTAGGCGGCGGAATCCACGCGCACGCCCGTGCCGCCGGGAGCCTGGAAGGTGGTGATGCGTCCGGCGGAGGGTACAAACGTGACGGGATCTTCGGCGTTGATGCGGCACTCGATGGCGTGGCCGGAGAAATGGATTTCGCCTGCGGCGTCGGCCATTTTTTCGCCGGCGGCGATGCGAATCTGCGCCTTGATTAAATCTACCCCGGTGAGCAGTTCGGTTACGGGATGCTCGACCTGAATGCGCGTGTTCATTTCGATGAAATAAAGCGAGCCGTCTTCGTCCATCAGGAATTCGACGGTGCCGGCGTTGGTATAGCCGATTTTCTGCAGCGCTTTTACGACTTTTGCGCCGAGTTCCTTGCGACGTTTGGGATCCATCGCGGGAGACGGCGATTCTTCAAGGAGCTTTTGGTGGCGGCGCTGGACGGTGCATTCCCGCTCGCCCAGATGGATTACCTTGCCATGCTGATCGCCGAGGATCTGAAACTCGATGTGCCGCGGATGCTCGATGAATTTTTCCGCGTAGACGTCGGGATTGCCAAAAGCTTGCTGGGCTTCGCTGCGCGCCGTTTCGTAGGCGTTCAGCAATTCATCCTGCTTGCGGACCACGCGCATGCCGCGACCGCCGCCGCCCGCCACGGCCTTCAAAATTAGCGGATAGCCAATGCGGGCGGACTCTTTCGCCAGCTGCTCTTCGCCTTCGACGATGCCCGCGCTGCCGGGGACCGTCACCAGTCCGGCAGCGGTGATCTCGCGGCGCGCACGGTCTTTCTCGCCCATCATCTCAATGACTTCAGGGGTTGGCCCGATGAAGGTGATTTCGGAGGCTTCGCAGACTTTTGCGAAGTTCGCGTTTTCGCTCAAAAATCCATAGCCCGGGTGGATGGCATCGACGTTGGTGATTTCCGCGGCGCTGATTACCTGCGGAATATTTAAATAGCTTTCACTGCTGCGAGCGGGTCCGATGCACACCGCTTCATCCGCAAAACGCACGTGCAGGGAGTTGCGGTCGGCCTCGGAATAGACCGCCACCGTGGAAATACCCAGCTCTTTGCAGGCACAGATGACCCGCAGGGCAATTTCCCCGCGATTCGCTACTAGTATTTTCTGGAACATAGATGAGGGCGCCGGCTACCGTTTGCGGCCGGGACGTATGCCGAAAAGCGGCTGGCCGTACTCCACGGGCTGGCCGTTTTCCACAAACATTTTCACGATTTCTCCGGTGGCGTCGGATTCAATTTCATTCATGAGCTTCATGGCTTCGACGATGCAGAGCGTCTGGCCCATCTCGACGTGCATGCCCACTTTGACGAAGGCCTCAGTGCCCGGGCTGGGCGACTCATAGTAGGTGCCGACGATCGGAGACTTGACCAGATGCAGATCTTCGCTGGAGCGGGATTCCGCGGAGGACCCGCCAGGGTGCCCCGGCGCATGGCCCCCGCCGTGACCTGCTGGCGCAGTTTGCAGGGCGCCGGAGTGCGACTCCCCGGCTACGATAATCTCCGGGAAACCCGGACGCGGCCCAGCCAGGAACATCCCCTGCGCCGGTTTGCGGAGGCGAATGCGCAGGTCGCCGTGCGAGTATTCAAACTCCTCGAGATTGTGCTCGGTCATGAACTGTAGAAACTGCTCGATTTGTGCGATTTCCGGGCTGGCGAACGACGGACTTCCGGTAGTTTTCGGGGACTTTTTACGTTTCATGCCTGTTTTTAAAGCTCGGTGAAATCCCGCGAAACGCGGGTCAAAACTTCACTGCGATTGGCGTGCACGGCCACATCATCTTCAATGCGAATCCCGCCGATTTCTGGAAAATAAACCCCTGGCTCGATGGTAATGACATTGCCCGGCTCGAGCAGCCTGGTTTGGCCCTTGGCCACCCGGGGTTCCTCGTGTACTTCAAGCCCCAAGCCGTGGCCGGTGCTGTGCACGTAATAGCGATCCAATTTATGCCCAGCCAGGACGGTGCGCGCCGCAGCATCCACATCGCCGCAACTGGCTCCGTTCCGCACTGCCGCGATGGCCGCTGCCTGCGCTTCCAGAACGGCGCGGTACCATCCACGGACGCGCGACGAGGCCCGCCCTACGAAATAGGTGCGGGTGATGTCGCTACAATAGTGCGCGAGTATAACACCCAGGTCCAAGACGACCAACTCATTTTTCTTCAATCGTTTGGAGGTGGCGCGCGCGTGCGGCAGCGCAGCTCGCGGGCCGAAGGCCACGATGGTTTCAAACGCCGCGCCGGATGCGCCCCTTTGTTTCATCTGATATTCGATCTCGGCAGCGACCTGGATCTCACGCACGCCGGGCTTCAGCATCCCCGCCACTGCGTTCATAACCTCGTCCGCGACGAGGGCCGCGCGGCGTATGGCGGCCAGTTCTGCGGGCTCTTTGCGCATACGCAGGCCCGCGACCAGCCCCGGCGCGCCACGCCATGCCACGCGCTTCCCTGTTGCTCTCAAGAGTTCCGAGTGCTGCGCGACGGTAAGGTGCGTAGGGTCGAAACCTACTCGCCGACCACGCCCAGCTTGCAGCAACTGGCCTGTCGCGGGGTACAGTGCTCCCGATTGCTGCACGATCTTGACGCCGCTGGTCTCGTCGGCTGCCTGGGAGACGAAGCGGCCATCCGTGACCAGGGTTGCGCCTTTTCCGGAGTGGCGCGAAATTACCAAGGTGCCGGAGTCCCCGGTGAAGCCAGTCAGGTAATACCAGTCCGGGGGATGAGTGATCACCAAACGATCCAGCTTCTCTTCGACCAGTTTTGCTTGCAGGGCGCGGCGGCGATTGGCGAACACTTTGTCCATGCGTCAGTCTATCTCTAAATAAAACGAGGAGACCGTGGTCTCCTCGTTTTGAAGCGCTTCAGGATTACATCGTAGGAACCGCGCAGGTCGGCGGTTCCGCCTTGCCAGTAACCCGGGCGAATTACCCCGGAATGATACGCGGCGTCAGGAAGAACAGCAATTCCTGAGATTGCACGCTGATGGTAGTGCGCTTGAACAGATTGCCGATGATCGGCAAGCTGCCGATGAACGGAACTTCCTGGATGTTGACGGTCTGTTGCGAAACGATGATGCCGCCGATGACCACCGTACCGCCATCCGCCACGAGCACTTTCGTTTCCGCGGACTGCGTATCCAGCGCCGGAATGCCCTGCACGCGTGGGATACCGGTGTCGATCTGCGTGTTTTCCACGAGAACGTCCATGAAGATGGTGCCTTCCGCGGTGATTTGGGGGGTGACTTCCAGCTTCAACACCGCGTCGATGAATTGCACCGAGATGGTGTTGTTGATGGTGGTCTGAATGGGAATCTTCGTACCCTGTTTGACCGTCGCTTTTTCGTTGTTCTGCGTAACGACGCGCGGCTTGGAGAGCAGCTTGCCGACGCCCTTGGCTTCCGCCGCGGTGATGTAGAAGTCGATGGCAAAGTTCGGGGAGCGCTGCGAGAAGCCAAAACCGCTGGTCGCCGCGCCGGCGCTCAAGTTAGTGTTCAGCGGAATGCCGGTGTTGACACCATTGCCGGAAGTGACGCCCGCGCCAGAACTAACGGTGACGGGTGAAGCGGGGATGCCCGCTCCAGTAACCACACCGCTGCCGCCCACAACAGGATCGCCGCTAAAGAGCGAGCGACCGCCGGTGGTGGTACCCGCAAAGCCCAACTCGGTTCCGATATCCTGCGCGAAGGAGCGCGAAGCCGCGACCACACGGGCTTCAATTTCCACCTGCTGCGACTTGCGGTCCAGTTGGCGAATCAGGTTATCCACCGTCGGGATCACCTGTGGAATATCGCGGATAATCAATTGATTGGAGCGATCGTCGGCAAGAATATCGCCGCGGGAAGACAGAAACTTCTTCAGGGTATCCTTCAGAAGCGAAGCTTTGGCGTAGCTAAGCACCCTGGTGACGGTCACCGGAGTGGTGGCGTCGGCCTGCGCTTTTTCGAGGTCGCGTTGCGTCTCGGCTTCCTTCTTCAGCGTATCGCGCGTGGCGATGCGCAGCACATTGCCGTTGAGCTGCTTGTCGAGGCCGTTGTTCTGCAGCACGATGTCCAGCGCCTGATCCCATGGGACTTCATCCAGCACGATGGTCAGCGTACCTTTTACCGCCGGATCCAGCACTACGTTCAGTCCGCTGATCTCGTGAATCAGACGGAAGAAGTCGCGCAGGTCCACATCCTTGAGGTTCACGGAGATGGGTTCACCGGAATATTTGCCGGTCGGAGCCGTGGTCGAGCCCGACTGCGTAGCCATCGTCGCGGCTGCGGTATTGGCTTGTTGAATCGCCTGCTGCGACGCCTGCTGCGCGGAGGTGTCTGCGGGTCGCGCAGGCTGGCTGGCGGCGCCAAAAGCTCCGAGCGCGAATGCGGGCTGGGTCAGCTCCGCGGGCAGCGCAAAACGCGGAGCAGGAATTTGTGGAGTTTTTACGGACCGGACAGCGAGGGTGCGCGGTGCGGCCTTCACATCGCGAAATTGCGGGCGCGACGCTCCCGTGCTGGTCTCCACCGAGTTCGCGGTGATGCTGGTGTTCATGGCCGAAGTGGCCGCGGGGGTTGCCGGCTGGGCATCGAAATAAATCACCACGGAGGAACCATTATTTGCAATCTGATAAGGCGTCGCGTCGGTCAAGTCGACAACGATGCGCACTACATCCGGCCGGAATTGGCCGAGCCGCACGCCGCGCACGGGGGCGGAAACGCCGGGAATCATGGTCTTGTCCACATGCAGGCGCGCGCCAGCAAAGTCCAGCACCAGTCTCTCAGGGCTTTGCAACCGGGCGGCATGAACTTCCAGCCGTCCTTCGCCCTCGACGCGCACTGCGGCGCGCTCCGGGGCCTGCGTGATGGCCACGCTGGAAATGATCGAGGCTGTAGCGCTCGTAGCAGTTGCACCGCTCTGATCGGCGGTTTGCGCCAGCACCGGGCTAAGTGCCAGGGACATGCTCGCAAGGATCAAGCAGCCAAACCGTAGGGCCGGCCGAGTCGTCTTCATTGCTGTTCTCCTGCACCACTCGAGTAAATGCGTTTATTGACTTGGCGCTCCACGGGCTTTCCGAAGGCATCCTTGCCCATCTCGTGAAACGAAACGCCGTCCATCGCAATCTTTTCCACTTTTCCGTCGTATAACTGGTCGCCTTCGCGCAGGAAGTAAGTGCGCGATTGCGGATTGGTGACCATGGCAATCATGCCGTTCGAGGAGCGCACGATGCCGTCCAGCCGCAGGGTGCTGACCTGCAACCCCGCCTTGCCAGGAGGCAGATTCTTCGACGCCGCCGCTTGCGCCTGTTGCCGTCCGACCAGCGACTCAAAGGGGTCGCGGCGGCCGGCCTTGCTGACGCCTTCCACATCCGGGGCGCTATCCGCACCCGCGGCCTCGGCAGGCGGCTTGGCGGCTTTCTTGGTACTGGATTTTTTCGCTGGCTTGGCCGCGGGCTTGCTGGCCGCCGGCGCAGCAGGCTTCGGCTGCGTCGTCTGCGCCAACAAACCAGGTGCGGTGGCTGCGACTAAAATCGCTAGGATGAGAGTTTTTACAAAACGCATAGTTCGCTCATTCCCGCTCAGGGTTTTCCAGCCGCTGCGCCCGAGGTCTTGGCTCCGGTGGGAGCCGCGCCCGAGTCAGCAGGCTTGGTGAAAAATGTAGTAGCCGTAAACACGGCGGCCACGGTGGTGCCGGGCCGCACGGGATATTTCGCGCCGCTCTTGGTCGAGTCCGGATCGGTAAAGGTCAGGTCTCCGACGTTGATGATTCGCGAGAGCCGGCTCAACCGGCCAAAAAAGTCCAGAATATTGAAATACGGGCCGTCCGCGGCGACCTCGAAGGGCATTTCGTAGTGATACTCCTTGGAGACCACGGCCTGCGCCGTCAAACGCCGCAGCTGCACGTTGGACGCGCTGGCCGCACCTTGCAGCAGGCGAATGAATTCGTCGGTGTCTTTCTCTTCGGGCACGATGGTCTTCAGCGTCTCCAGTTGCTTGGAAAGCGCGTCCATCTGCTGTTTCAGTTCACCGTAGCGTTGCTGATACACCTGCAGCTGGATTACTTCCTGGGAAAGCTTGGTGCGCTCGAGCGCGGCCTTGTCGTCTTGATCGCGCACTTGCGCAACCGGCGAAAATGGCACGTACAGGCCCAGGAGCACCAGGAACACGGCTATCGCCACGCCCACCAGCACCTGAATCACCACCGACATGTCGCGAAACGGATTGGCCATGGTGCGCCCTTAACCTTTCTTGGCCGGTGTCGCAGCCGCCGCTGGCGCGCTGGCCGGCTTGGGCTGTGCCGCCGGAGGCGGAGCAATTTCGGCGGAAATCTGAAATTGGAATGTCTGTACCGCCGTATTCTTTTCGTCCTGCTTCGATTCCTTGATCTCCACCTTCTGAAAATATCCAGAGCGCTTCATGGCGGTGATGAAATTGGCCACCGCGTTGATCGAAGCGGACGAGCCTTCCATCGACAAATTGGAACCCTTGCGCGTGAGCGTGGTCAGCCAGAGATTCTCGGTGCGTGACACGGTGTTGGCCACCATGTCCAGCAACTCCTCGCTTCCGGTGCGGTCGCGCTGCAACTGCTCGATGGTAGCGACGCGCTGTTGCAAGACGATGCGTTGCTTGTCGAAGGCTTCCACCTGCGCCTTGGTCTGCTCCAACTGGGTTTTCTGCGCCCGCAAGCTCTGGATCTTATTTTGTTCCGTCGTCAGCTGACTCTTGTATTGCAGGAACATGTACGACAGAAACACCAGGCCGAGCACCACGCCCGCGCCAATGAACAGCAGGGGCAGCGCCGCTCCGGTATCCACCGGCCGCCGCGCCGAACGGGGTCGAATCTGTCCGAGAAGGTTTATGCGGATCATGGCTAGTCAAAGCTCCTCAGCGCCAGCCCCACGGCAATGGCTAATCGCGGCGCCATCTCCCGAATCTGGTCGTCACTATGCTTGCTGGGATTGATCAAAATTTTCCGGAAGGGATTTAGTTCTTCCACCGGCATGGCGAACTCTTCGCGGAGCAAATCCACCAGTCCGGGAACTCGCGCCGTCCCCCCCGCAACCACGATGCGTTGAATGTTTTCGCCGCTCGCCGTGGCGCGGAAGAAATCGAAAGTCTTCTGAATTTCCAGCGTCAGAATGTCCGAGACGCTGCGCAGGATTTGTTGTTTCTGGTCGTCCGTAACGCTGGGCAGCGCTTCACCCTTTTTCAGGCGTTCGGCGTCCTCGAAGCTCAAATCCAACTCTTTTTGCAATGCGTCGGTGTACTGATTGCCGCCCACGCTGACGTCGCGAGTAAATAGCGGGATGCCGCCGCGGACAATATTAATGTTCATCACGCTAGCGCCCACGTTCAGCAGCGCCACCGTCTGACCAGCGTCCGGTTCATAGTTCACTTCAAAGCAGTTCTGCAATCCGAAGGCGTCGATGTCTACGATGCGTGGCGTCTTGCCCGCTTGAGCGAGCACGTTGGTGTGATTCAGAATTTTGTCTTTCTTCACCGCCACCAGCAGGACGTCCATCTGTGCGTCCATAGACTCCAGCAGCTGATAGCTTAAATTCACGTCCGCAATGTCGAAGGGAATATGTTGGCTGGCTTCCGAAGGAATGCGGTCATACAACTCTTCTTCGGTCATCAACGGCAACGGCACGCGCTTGACGATCACGGAATGTCCGGAGACCGAAGTCGCAACATCTTTGGTCTTAATTTTTTGCGCATCGAAAATCTTGCTGATGGCGTTGGCCACCTGCGGCGCGTCCATGATCGCGCCGTCCACCACGGTATCCTGCGCCAGCGGCTCCATGCCGTAACTCACCAATTCGTACCCCGCCTTCGTGGACTTGAGCTCCACGGTCTTGATCGAGCTCGAACCGATATCCAGTCCAACTAACTGTTTATTCTTACCGCCGAGAAAACCCATATTCAGGCCTTTTCCCCTCTCGCTCGAGCGTGGCTAACGGCGCCGCGCGTGCGCCTGGCTCATCTTGCGTTCCATCCACCTGTCCAGGATTGTCTTACGCAGTTTCCAACGATTCCCCAGCTTGAACGCAGGTATTTCGCCCTCCGTGATGTAACGGTACAGGGTGTCCGGTGAGATCCCCAGATATTGCGACGCTTGACGCACATTCATCACTTCGCGAGATTCCATCACGACCGACTTCACCCCAATACTCGGCAGATATCCACTTCTGTGTGTTGCCACTGGCACTTGATATTGCCCCGCGAAATTGCGAGCAGCGTTCCGTGCCAGTGTTTATGACATCCGCGTACTAGCACCGTCAAGCGTTTCTGTGCCGCAGTTGCCTAAGGAATACGGGTAATCGTAGGCAGTTCGGGGTGTATTGTGGGCATGCCGTAGCAGATATAGCGTAGTGAGCGTTGGGGTACCACAATTAGTTGCGCTTTTGCTCCATTTTTAAGCCTGTCCTTTCGGACGGTAATGCTTTGCCATCACTTCGCGCTCTTGCACATTCCTGCTCGTTCCTTCGCCGTCTGCTTCGCCACTTCCGTCGCGCCCGTCACACTCCTATACTTAGGCCGCTCGGTATTTCACGCGCTAGCGCCCGGAGGCTTCCCAACATGATTTCACCGCTACTCCGACTGCTCTCCATCGCCGCCTTTTTGCTCGGAACCAGCGCTTTGTCGCCGTCGCGGCCTCAGGCCTATCCTCCCGGCTTTCTCACCATCGTCAATCAGCGCGAACATTCCGTGATGCTCCTAGACCTGAGCACCAGAAGCACGCTCGCGAATATAGATGTTGGCGTGAATGGCCACGAACTGGCCGTCTCGCCCGACGGCAAATTCGCTTACGTCCCGATCTACGGCAACGCCGGCGTCGGTATGCCCGGAACAGACGGTCGCACCATCGATATCATCGATCTCCACAATCGCACCCTCGCCGGACAGATTGACCTCGGCGAGCCCGTGCGTCCGCATTGCGCAAAGTTCGGCCCGGACGGTCTGCTGTATGTAAGCGCGGAACTCGCCAATGCAATTTATGTGGTAGATACCGCAGCTCAGAAACTTATCGCCGAGATTCCCACCGGCCAGCCGCAATCGCACATGCTAGTGATCTCACCCGATGGCCGTCGCGCCTACACCGCCAACGTCGAATCCGGCACGGTCAGCGTCCTCGATTTGCAAAAGCGTTCGCTCATCACAGTGATTCCGGTCGCAAAAAAAATCCAGCGCATCTCCATCTCGCCAGATGGTCGCCGCGTTTTTACTCACGACCAGGATCAATCGCGTATCGCAATAATCGACACCGCAACCGACACGGTGGCTGGTTTCATCGCGGTCCCTAATACCGTCTATTCTTCGGCCGTAACACCTGATGGGGAAACTCTCGTAGCCAACGCGCCAGCCGGTAAAATTTTTGTAATCGACTTAGCACAATCAAAGGTAAACGCATCCATTGAGGTCCCGCCGTCAGCCGGTCAAATTATCGTTGCCCCGGATGGCTCCCGCGCCTTCCTAAGCTGCCCGCAAGCCGGCAGCATTCAAATTCTAGATTTGCAATCCGGAAAGTTAGCGGCGGCAATCCCGCTGTCCAAAGGTGTAGACGGCCTGGCCTGGCTGCCTTCGCTCTGACTATTTCGCTGCAACTTCGTGCGATTCACCAACTGCGACGCACCTCTAAACACACTCGCCGCTCTAAACTCGTCTATAAACCCAACGACTTCCACATCCCCTGCACCCGCGCCTTAGTCGTCTCATCCATCAAAATCTCATCCGGCCAGGGCCGCGCAAATCCCTCGGTCTTCCATTTCCGCGTAGCATCAATTCCCATCTTCGACCCAAAATCCTGCATCGGCGTAGCGTGATCCAAAGTATCCGACGGCCCCAAAGTAAATTGCACATCCCGCTGCGGATCAATCGCGCACAACGCTTTCCACACCACTTCGCTGTAGTTGTGCACATCCACGTCGCGATCGACCACCACAATCACCTTGGTAAACATGGCTTGCCCCAGCGACCAAATTGCGTTCATCACCTTTCGCGCATGCCCCGGATACGATTTCTTAATCGCCACAATCATCAAATTGTGAAAAATTCCCTCCGCAGGCATCGCCACATCCACAATCTCCGGATACTGCATCTTCATCACCGGCAAAAACACCCGTTCCACGGCATACCCCATAAAAAAATCTTCCTGCGGCGGCGGACCCACCACAGTGGTCAAATAAATCGGCTCCTTGCGATGCGTAATACACTCCACGTGAAACACCGGATACGCGCCCTCCAAAGAATAGAATCCAGTGTGGTCGCCGAAAGGCCCCTCAGTCCGCATCTCGTTCAACTTCACATACCCTTCCAAAATAATTTCCGCGTTCGCCGGCACTTCAATATCACTCGTCTCGCTCATCACCATCTCAACAGGCTCGCGCCGCAAAAATCCCGCAAACATCATTTCATCCAGGTCCGGCGGAATCGGCAGCATTCCCGCCAGCGCGGTAGCCGGATCAGCCCCAATTGCCACGGACACCGCTATCCGCCCCTCCGGATTCGCCGCCCGCGCCGCCCTAAAATGCGCCGCACCATGCTTCTGCGTCTGCCAGTGCATGCCGGTAGTCCGCTCGTCATACACCTGCATGCGATACATTCCCACGTTCCGCTTCCCGGTCTCCGGATTCTTCGTAAACACCAAGGGAAACGTAATGAATCGTCCACCATCCTGCGGCCAGCATTTCAAAATCGGAAAATCGAACAAATTAACAGCGTCACCCTTACGAATCACCTCTTTGCAATCCCCGGACTTCACGCTCTTAGGGAAAAACGACCCCAGCTCCGCCAATTTCGGCAGCATCTTCAATTTGTCAAACAATCCCTGCGGCGACTTCATGTCCATAAATCCACTAATCCGCGCCGCCACTTCATCCAGCGAATCCACTTCAAACGCCAGGGCCATCCGCTCGACGCTGCCAAAAGCATTCACCAACAGCGGCACCTTCGAGCCCTTCGGTTTCTCAAACAACAGGGCCGGCCCTACGCTATTCGCCTTCCGCGCCGCATCCCGCGCCACGCGTTGCGTTACTTCCGTGATCTCGAGGATCGGATCAACCTCCGCCTTGACCCTCTTCAGCTCCCCGGCTTTTTCCAACTTGCGCACAAATTCCCGCAAATCCCGATACGCCACGTCCACCTCCAGTAGCACAGACTTCCGTTTGCCCGCGTGGCGGCTTTGCCCACGTAGTGGGTCTGTACCCTTTCCCAACAAAACTCCGGAGCCGCCAACCAGCAAAACTCTAGCACGTTCCCGCCATCTACCATTGCAGCCCGTCCCGCCACACCGTCCATGCCGTCCCGCACTCTCGCTCCTTCCGTCCGCAAAAAATAGTTTGTCACCGCGCGACGAGCTTTCGACTCAAATCACAGGAAAGGAACCATCATGCAATACAAAACTCTCGGCGACACCGGACTACTCGTTTCTACCCTTTGCTACGGCACCATGACCTTTCACGGCGGCCAAGGCATATGGAAAGCCATCGGCAACACCGACCAGGCCGGAGCCGACGCGCTCATCAAAGCCTGCATCGATGCAGGCATCAACTTCTTCGACACCGCGGACGTGTACTCCGAGGGCGAAAGCGAAAAGATCCTCGGTCAATCGCTTAAAAATCTGAATATCGCTCGCAAAGACGTGGTCATCGCTACCAAGGTTTTCGGCCGTATGGACCCCGGCCGCAACGACGTCGGCGCTTCGCGCGGACACATCATGGACGCCGTCGATGCCAGCCTGCGCCGGCTGCAAATTGATCACATCGACCTGTACCAAATTCACGGCAACGATGCCGTCACGCCCATTGAAGAAACTCTCCGCGCCCTGGACACTCTCGTCAGTCAAGGAAAAGTCCGCTACGTCGGCTGCTCCAACTGGCAGTCCTGGAAAATTGCCAAAGCACTCAGCATCTCCGAATTTAAAAATCTCGCACGCTTCGATACCCTACAGGCCTACTACTCCATCGCCGGCCGCGACCTCGAACGGGACATCGTGCCCCTCCTCGAATCCGAGAAGACCGGTCTGCTCGTTTGGAGCCCTCTAGCCGGCGGCTTGCTCTCCGGAAAATTCAGCCGCGCAAATCAAAAACCTAAAGGCTCGCGTCGTTCCGAATTCGACTTTCCCCTAGTCGACAAAGAACGCGCCTGGAAAATTCTCGACGTGATGGCACCCATCGCGAAGGCCCACAACTGCAGCCCGGCCCGCATCTCGCTGGCGTGGCTCCTCACAAAGCCCGTAGTCACCAGCGTAATCATCGGCGCCAAGCGTATCGACCAACTGCAAGACAACGCAGCCGCCGTGGACATTAGGCTAACCGCCGACCAAATCAAGCAACTCGACGACGTAAGCGCACTTCCACCCGAATACCACGGCTGGATGCTCCCGTTCCAAAGCTCCAACCGCCTGGAACCAACCACCCGCCAAATTCCAAATCCGCCAGACCACAAATAAACTTCTGTCTGTCCAGAGGGCTGAGCCGGCTGCTCTTTGCCGCCGACGCAAAACGGGAGGCCATAGACCGTTAGTTCTGACCTTTGTAGGGGCGCAGCGCGCCGCGCCCCTTCTCCGCGGATGTAGGCCTGCCAGGCGGTGTTGCGCTGCGAATCCACAAAATACCTTTCATCCCCCGGCCCGCTCGAAGCATCGAATGAACTGAAATCCGACACTGGCCGTTGTGTGTCCTTGCAGCTTGCGGAACATTCCCGACTCTTACGACCATTTTTACACTACGTCCCGATGCGTTTGGAGGTGGCAATGCGCTTGGCAATACGAATCTATCTATCCCTCGGCAGCGTGTTTTTGTTCCTAGCTAGCTGCGCAGTCTTCGCCCAGAAGCAAGAGCACCGCATCCACAACATCGTCCTGGTCCACGGCGCTTGGGCAGACGGCTCCGGCTGGAAAGGCGTCAACGACATTCTCGCGAAGGATGGCTACAACGTAAGCATCGTCCAAGAGCCGGAAACTTCTTTCAAAGAAGACGTGACCGCCACCAAGCGCGTCCTAGCCCTCCAAGATGGACCGTGCATCCTGGTCGCGCATAGCTACGGCGGAGCCGTGATCACAGAAGCCGGCACGGATCCATCCGTTGTGGGCTTGGTGTACATCGCGGCCCACATGCCCGACGCAGGTGAAAACGAATCAGACGACGGCAAGCGCTTCCCAGGTGACGTAAGCAAATCTACTGCAGTAAAAAAGACGCCAGACGGCTTCACGTATCTGGACCCCGCGCAGTTTTACGCATACTTCGCAGCCGACGTCTCGACTGAGCAAGCCGCGTTAATGGCACGCTCCCAAGTGTTCAATTTCGCCGACAATTTCAAAGCGGTAATCAGCACGCCCGCATGGAGAAGCAAACCGAGCTGGATGTTGGTAGCAGGCGCAGACCGCATCATCAACCCCGACCTCGAACGCTGGTACGCCACGCGAGCGAACAGCCACAAGGTCGAAGTCGCAGGTGCTAGTCACTCAGTCTACGTCTCGAGGCCAAAAGAGGTTGCAGCCCTGATCGAGGAAGCTGCCACGCACGCTCGGTAGAAAAACTTGTAATGGCGGGTTTCAGTCGCCTCCCCCAACGATATCGCGTGACGGCCCGGCTTCATTAACTCCCGTCTTTTTTTTGTAGCGGCCACATCGTCGGCCGGCCGCTTTTTCCGGGTCCAAACCGTCGTTGCGGCGGGTGAGGAGGTGCGGCGTGAAAACAATCACTTGGCGACTTGCAATTCTATGGATGGTGATCCCGGCGGTAGAAATGTTGGCATTGCAAAACCATCCTCACGCGCACAATCAGTCGGCCGCCGCAGGCCCTGCTTGGTCCAGCGCCGCGGAAAGCATGGAGAAAATGCACGCCGCCATGGCCGCCGTAGCTCCCTCGGGTGACAGCGATGCCGACTTCGCCAGCTTGATGCTCCCGCATCACCAGGGCGCCATCGACATGGCCCGGACCGAACTTCAGTACGGCAAAAACCCGCAAATGCGCCGCCTGGCCCAGGAAATCGTCGCCGATCAGCAATCGGAGATCGAACTGATGCAGCTGTGGCTCAAACAGCGCGGACCCAATTCATCTCAAGAGAAACCTGCCGCGATAATCCGCGCAGGACAGGAGCGCTAGCATGAAACTACTTTATCCTTTTGCGGTCCTTTCGTTGTTCGGCCCGCTTGGCACCCTTGCGCAACAGGCCCCCTGGGGGCGCGCGGACATCCCCGTCTCCGCCCACGACCGTGTGTACGCCGCCGACCAAACTTCCAACACCGTTTCCGTGATCGATCCTTCCAGCAACAAATTGCTTGGCGTGATCCGGCTCGGCGATCCCGTCCCTGGAGCTTTGAGCCCGCTCTACCGGGGCCAGCTCCTGGTGCACGGCCTCGGTTATTCTCCGGACGGAAAAACTGTCGCGGTCGTGTCCGTAGCGTCGAACTCCGTCACGCTGATCGACACTGCCACAAACAAGATCAAAGGCATCGTTTACGTCGGCCGCTCGCCCCACGAAGCCTTTTTCACCGTCGACGGCGCCGAGCTATGGGTCACCGTGCGAGGCGAGGATTACGTCTCCGTGATCGATCCTCTCGCGCAGAAAGAAATTCGCCGCATCCCGCTACCCAACGGCCCAGGCATGACCATCTTCAGCACCGACGGCCGCTATGGATTTATCTGTTCCAGCTTCACGCCGGAACTGGACGTCGTCGACTCCGCATCTCACAACGTGCTCGCTCGTTTGCCGCAAGCTAGCCCCTTCTGCCCCAACATCGCCGTCAGTCCGGAAAACGACGAAGTTTGGCTCACCCTCAAAGACGTCGGCAAGACCCAGGTCTTTAGCGCCAAACCTCCCTTTGCACAGATAGCTTTGATCGAGACCGGACCCATCACCAATCACGTCAACTTCGTCAACAACCGCAATGGCAAGTTTGCTTACGTCACCATCGGCGGCACAAATCAGGTGAAGGTCTTCCGCAGGGGTGCGAAACCGGAACTGGTCGCCACCATTCCCGTTGGCGAGCTTCCGCACGGCATTTGGCCCTCGGGCGACGGCTCCCGCGTCTATGTCGCCTACGAGAATGGCGGCGCCGCCGCAGCGATCGATACGCTCTCAAACAAGGTGATTGCCACCATCCCCATCGGACAAACCTCGCAAGCCTTGGTCTACGTGCCCAACGCCGTCCCCGACGGCCCCGGCACAACAAACCTAGCATCGCCAGGAGAAGCCGCAAACTTCGCTCGTCTGCATCTCGCACCGGCAAGCACTACTTTGCCAAACGCCTACGCCTCTGCGACGGTAAACTCCCTTGGACTGCTGGATCTAATAGAGCTGGCAGCATCCGGCCTATCTCCGAAGGCTCAATATCAGGTCTACCTAGCAGACTCCCCCACCGCCCCATTTGGAAAACTAGAGCCCCTGGCCATCCTAAAAACCAATCCCGATGGCGCCGGGATCGTCCAAGCCATCGGCCCGCTAAAGACGCTGGCCCCCGCCGCCTCCCCCACCGCCCCGTCGCGAAGATTCCTTGTAGTGACGGAACTGGGCAATCTTTTGCAGGTCGTCCTCCGCCAGCAGTTGTAGCCGTCGCCTTCTGTTTAGAATTTATTCGCTTCACAAAACGGCCGACGCACTCTCCGCAACTTTATTCGCCATCCCGCCCAACCGTCGGCGCCAGCCTCGCGCCACGACTTCCTGTTATTCTAAGGGCTGCGTATGACCGATAAATCTTCAGCCTCGATGCCCACGCTGCCGACAACCAGGCCGACAAGGGTGTACCTCGATTACAACGCGACTACTCCCGTCGATCCTTCCGTCCTGGAGGCCATGCTTCCCTACTTCTCAGCGAATTTCGCCAACGCGTCATCCATTCATACGCCCGGACAACGCTCCCGTTCCGCCGTCGAAACCGCTCGCGAACAAGTCGCCGCACTCATCGGTGCCAATCCCAAAGAAATCGTCTTCACCAGCGGCGGCACGGAATCCGACAATCACGCCATCTTCGGTATCGTCGCGTCTCAACTCGGTTCATCTACCTGCTCTACTTCCCATCCACACATCATCACCAGCGCCACCGAACACGAAGCCGTGCTCAATGCCTGCCAGGCGCTGGAAAAACGCGGCGCTGCGGTCACCTATTTGCCGGTGGACAAAAACGGACTCGTCGATCCAGGCACGGTGCGCGCTGCCGTTCGTCCGGAAACTGCGCTCATCACCATCATGCACGCCAACAACGAACTCGGCACGGTGCAGCCGCTCGAAGAAATCGGCCGCATCGCCGCCGAAGCCGACGTTTATTTTCATACGGACGCGGTGCAGTCCGCCGGAAAAATTCTCGTCAACGTTAAGTCCCTGGGCGTAGATCTGCTCGCGCTTTCAGGACACAAGATTTACGCACCCAAAGGCGTAGGCGCGTTGTACATCCGCAACGGCACACGTCTGCAACAATTGCTCTACGGCGGCCACCACCAGCGCGGAGCGCGCCCCGGAACGGAAAATGTCGCCGGCATCGTGGGACTCGGCGCCGCTGCGGAAATTGCGCGCAAATCGTTGGCAGAAGACGCCGCTCGCGTTTCCGCGTTGCGCGATCGTCTCGAACGTGAAGTCCTCATCGGCGTTCCGGACACTCGCGCCAACGCCGTGGGCGCGCCACGCACGCCGAACACCTCCAACATTATTTTCCCCGGCGTCGAAGGCGAAGCACTGTTGATCTCGCTCGATCTGAAAGGTCTCGCGTGTTCGACCGGCGCGGCCTGCTCCTCGGGGGCGGTGGAACCATCGCACGTGCTCACCGCCATCGGACTTTCCCCGGAAGATGCCCGAGCTAGCCTGCGTTTCAGTCTTGGGCGCCACACTTCCAACGCTGAAATTGATTTCGCAATGCGTGTGATCCCGGCGGCTGTCGCGCACCTGCGGGAACTTTCTCCCACGTATGCGAAAGCATCTGTAGCATCGTCGCAAACGCTATAATGAATGTTGGTGAATGAAGATTAACCCATGAACACGGAAGCACAACTCGAAACACTGCCGACAGCGGCGACGACAGAGTCGAACGTCGTGGCCGTGGCTATGTCTGGCGGTGTGGACAGCTCCGCCGTAGCCGCTCTTCTGCAGCAGCAGGGCCGGGGCGTGATCGGCCTCACTATGCAACTGTGGAATCAGCGGCGCTTGCCGGAACTGCAGGGCACGGGTCCGGCGCAGCATCGCTGCTGCTCCCTCGATGATGTGTACGACGCCAAACGGGTGGCGCAGCATCTGAATTTTCCGCACTACGTGGTCAATTTTGAAGAGCATTTTGAAGAACGCGTGGTGCGCCCTTTCGTCGATCAATATTTATCGGGTCGCACGCCTATTGCCTGCACCAATTGCAACACCGACGTGAAATTCGAGCCGCTGCTGCGCATGGCGCGGCAGATCGGCGCCGCCAAGCTGGCCACCGGCCACTACGCCCGCATCCGCAAGAATGAAGAGACGCAGCGCTGGGAATTGCTGCGCGCGCGCGACGACGGCAAGGACCAATCCTATTTTCTCTGGGGGCTGACGCAGGAACAGCTTTCGCGCAGCGAATTCCCTCTCGGCGAATTAACCAAGGAAGAAGTTCGCAATTTGGCGCGCGCCGCAAAACTTCCCGTCGCAGAAAAACCTGAAAGCATGGAACTGTGTTTCGTGCCCAACGGCAACTACGTGCAATTCATTCAAGCTTATTCCGCCGAGCGCGGCATCGCGCTCCATCGCAGCGAAGGCGATATCGTCAATGAATCCGGCGAAGTCGTCGGCCGCCACAACGGCGTGCACAATTTCACCATCGGCCAGCGCAAGGGTTTAGGTTTTGCCGCAGGCAAGCCGTTGTACGTGCTGAGCATCGACGCACAAAACAATCGCGTGGTCGTAGGCGACGACGACGCGCTGCGTACCACCACTTGCGAAGTCGCAAATGTAAATTGGATCTCCTGCGAAGCGCCTGCGCGGCCACTTCGCACCATGGTAAAAATCCGCCACAAACACCAACCGGCTATCGCGACGGTTGAACTTGCCAGCGAGACAGGAAACCAGTCGTCGTTCGGCGAAGAAATCCGCGTCACGTTTGACGCGCCGCAACGCGCCATCACGCGGGGCCAAGGCGCCGTTTTATATGATGAGAACGACCGCGTTCTAGCCGGAGGCTGGATTCGATGACGGACTTTTGTTTTTTGCAGGTTTCGTAAGTGGAAGTTGCGACTGCCTAGGCTAGATGAACAACTCTTCTTCCTGTTGTTCGAGCGGCTCGTCGGGCTTGGAACCACTCCGCGCGGCGCTACGTGAGCGCAAAATGTCCAGGCCGACTTTGATTCCCGTGAGCAGCGCTGAAGCTTTCTTTACCGGCTGCAAAACGCTGCGGCGAATTTGAATTCCGGCGTCTTCTACGGCTTCCAGCGCGTTGGTCAAAATCCGATCCGCCTGAACGATCTGGCCACGCAAGCGGTCCGCGGCATCGGTCACCACGCGATCCACCTTTTGTGCTTGGCCGCGCGCGAGGTACACGACGTGCGATGCGTCGTTCACCATGCCGGTGATTTTGGGTTGTGTGTCGTCCAGCAGCAGTTGCACGCGTGTGATCATCGGGCTGACACGCGTGCTCAGATCGTCGGCAACGCGATTCACTTTCTCCATGGTGCGCTTTACTTCAAAAAACAGCGCCGCGAGGATGGACACCTGCACGATCAGCGCAATCGCCGAAACGATGCCGAAGAATTCGAGCCAAAATTGCATGCGCACCTCTACCGCCCCCAAGTGGCGGATTCCATCTCAGACCTGTGCGAGCCCAGCGGCCGGTAGTCCGGTGATCAGCACTGCCACACTGCCACGCGTGCGCTTTACCCGCGTTCCGGACGCGCCGTCGCTTCGCGCAAATATGCTTCGCGCCCGGCATCGACCGCCGCGGAAATGGATTCCTTCTTGCGCGCAGCCACGTCCTTGCCGCGCTCGATCAAATCATCCGCGCGGTCGCGGAGCTCACGCGCTTTGCGCTGCGCAAATTCCTTGCTGTCGTCGGCCTTTTGCGCGATCAAATCGCGCGTCTCTTCGCCCGAACGTGGCGCAAATAGTACGCCCACCAGCGCTCCGACCCCCAGTCCCACCAGGAAAAAACTAATTTTGGAGCCTACATTGTCCGCCATGATGATTTTCCTCCATCGAAAAAGTAGCATGGGGGAAAGTTTGGTGCAATACAGGCTAACCAGTATTGGTCCGTCTATCTGGTTATCGGCGGAGTACTGCTACGGAGTGGTTTCGGGCTCATCGAGCTTGCGTTTACGGTTTGGTTCGACCGGAGCTGTGGCCTTAGTGGATTGATTTGGCGCAAGTTGCGCGAGGATGCGTGCGGCGCTTTTGCGCGGAACGATGCGGCTCAGAGTTTCCAGGTCGGCGCGGCGCAAGTTGGCGATGCTGCCGAAAGCGCGCAGGAGTTTTTGCGCGGTGAGTGGGCCGACGCCGGGGATGTCGCTGAGGGCGGAGCGAGTTTGGCGCTTGCCGCGCCGCAGGCGGTGGAAAGTGACGGCGAAGCGGTGGGTTTCGTCGCGAATTTGTTGAATCAGGTGCAAAACAGGTGAGTGGCGGTCGAGAATGCAGGGCTCATCTTCGCGCCCGTAGATGTAGAGAATTTCTTCTTTCTTGGCGATGCTGGCGAGCGGCTGATTGATGATTTGTAAAGCGTCGAGGGCTTGCGCCGCGGCGTGGAGCTGGCCGATGCCGCCATCGATGAGGATCAGGCTGGGCATGGGCTTTTGTTCATCTTGCAGGCGGCGGTAGCGGCGCGCGACGGCTTCATACATGCTGGCGAAATCGTCGTTTTGCCCGGGCGGAATTGCCGGTAGATTCTTGCGTACGGGGGGTTCGATTTCTTCAACGTCGAGTTTTCCGCCGTCACGTCTTTCGCCTGGGATTTCTTCCGGCGGAATTTTCTCGGCGTTCTGTGGCAGGACAGGAAAGAGAGCGGTTGCGGTTTCGCCGTGCGGTTCGCGGCGTACGTCTCCGCGTACTTCGCCGCGACGTTCACCACGAATGATGAACTTGCGGTAGTCGGATTTTTTCATGCGGCCGTCTTCCCAGACGACCATGGAGGCTACGGTGTCGGTGCCTTGCGTGTGGGAGATGTCGAAGCTTTCGATGCGTTTTGGTTCTTCGGGCAGATCCAGAGAACTTTGCACCGCTTCGGAGATGGTTTTGGAGGTTGGTTTTAGGACGCGGAAACGCTGCTCGAAAGAATGCTTGGCGTTACTTTCGACGAGGTCGAGAAAGGCGCGTTTGGTGCCACGTTGCGGGGTGACAATTTCCACGCGGTGGCCGGCGCGCTCGGCGAGAGTTTGCTCCAGCAATTCGCGATCTTCAAATTCCGCGGGGACGTGGATTATTTTGGGCAGATAGTCAGATTCGAGATAGAGCTGTTTTAGCAGCGAGGTGACAAATTCCTGCGGCTCGAACTCGTCGAGATCTTCCCAATAAAATTCGCGGCGATCGACGACGCGGCCACCCCGCAAGTGAAACAAGTTTGCGGCCACGAGCGGAGGTTCGGCGTAGAAGCCGAGGACATCGGTGTCGTCGCCTTGCGCGGCCACGATGCGCTGGCGTTCTTCGATGTCTTCGAGCGTGCGAATCAAATCGCGATAAGAGGCGGCTTGTTCGTAGTGTTCCCCGTCGGCCGCGGCGGTCATGCGCGCTTCGAGACTCTTGGTGAGATCGTGGCGGCGGCCTTCCAGGAAGAGCCGGGCATCGCGGGTGGCTTGCGCGTATTCGTCGTCGGTCGTCAGGCCTGCGACGCAGGGGCCCAGGCAGCGTTTGATGTAATACTGCAGACAGGGACGCGGATGAGTTTTTGTGAGATCGACGCCGCAGCTGGGAACTAAAAAACGTTTGTGAATGAAATGTAGAATGCGGCGCGCGAGGCTTGCGGGGAAAAACGGGCCGAAATAGAGCGAGCCATCCTTTTTGACGCGGCGAGTAAAGTAGACGCGAGGATATTTTTCGCCGGCGGTGAGCTTTATGTACGGATAGGTTTTGTCGTCGCGAAGGAGGACGTTGAATTTGGGGCGATAGCGTTTGATTAAACTGTGCTCGAGGGCCAGGGCTTCGCGAGGATTGTCGACCACCATGGTTTCGAGGTCGGCAATTTCACGGGCCAGTGAGCCGGTTTTGGCATCGACCCAGCGCGATTCGAGAAAATAGGAACGCGCGCGGCTGCGCAGCGAGGTGGCCTTGCCGACATAAATGACGGCTCCGCCGGCGTCTTTAAAAATGTAGACGCCGGGAGAATCCGGAAGCAAGGCCGCTTTTTCGCGTGGTTCCATGGAATTTCGGGCCAGGCGCTACAAATCCTAGGCTGCTTCCATCATACTAAATTGCAGCTGTGGCTTAATTGCAGCAGCCGGTGGCAGATGTTGCGGCATCACACAGCAGAGTGATGCATGCGTTGCGCCGGAAAATCCGCTGCAATCAGGGAGAAACCGTCTTGCGCCGTAAGCATTTAGATGAACGAATGCAAGTTTTGGCTGCAACGGTGCTAATGGCAAGCACGTTGATTTTTCTCGCTCCGGCAATGTTTGCGCAAGATCCCGCGAACAACAACGGTGGGAAGCCCCCGGATGCGCCCGATCAATCTTCGCAGCCGACGGCTCCTTCCGAGCCTGCGGGAGCGGCTCCCGCTCCCCCGGCAGCGTCGCCTTCGGGAACGAAAAAATCTGGCGCGAAGAGCAAGAATGCGGATGTGGCGACGCAGAATGCGCCGGACCAGCCGGTGTGGGATCCGTTGCGCGCGGACAAAGATATCCGGGTCGGCCATTACTACATGAACAAGGGTGACACGGATGCGGCCATCGATCGTTTTGAAGACGCTATTGTCGCCAAACCGGGCTTTGCTATTCCCTATTTGTATTTGGGCGAAGCGCAGGAAAAGAAGGGGCAGAAACGTCTGGCCATCAAGTCGTACACGAAGTATCTCGATTTAGATCCGCACGCGGAAGACGGCGCGAAAGTCCGCAAGAAAATCGACAAGCTGTACAAGGAAGTAGAAAAAGATAAGAAGTAGATTTACCCGCGTTTCCGCGAGACCCACTGCAAAGAGCACAGAATGAATTCTGTGCTGCGGGTTACGGTTTAGCCTGGGCAATCAATTGGGCGACTTTGGAATCTGCGCCCACGGGCTCGACGAACAGAATCTGAGCGGGGTTGAGGTACATGCGGTCGGGGGCGTGGAGTTCCTTGCCGCGCTTTACGAGGGCGTTGTTGATCTGCTTGGTTTGGGGATTCGTTTCGGTAATTATATAGTACACATCGACCAGGACCGGATGAGCGGAGCCGTAATCCTGCAAGTGTCCAAAGTACACTGAGCCGTTGGTCAGCAAGATCGCCTGGTATGGCGTGCCAAAGGTTACTCGCGATCCGCGATACTGGACGACGAGATGGTATACCGCGGCGGCGGCCAACAGCAGGCCGATAAAGATCCAAACGAGCTGAACTACGGCACCAACTCCGCGCTGGCTGTGGGTCATAGAGAACCTTTCCCAGAAGTTTATGGCCGGGCCGGAGGGCGCGGCTTAGCCGCTGATGGTTGCGGAGCTTAACACTGTCCGAAGGAAAGAGGCAATTGCGAAGACGTGGATGCACCTTGGAGGACGTCGCGGCTCACGGTAAGTATTTCGTTGGATAAACGGGACAAAACATTGCAGAACTCCGCCGACACTCACAGCTCGGCACTCTGAAAATAAAAGGCTTAGCGCCAGGTAAAGGTGGAATCAAAATTGCAGTTGGCCCATGGATAGTTTTTTTCGTCCGGCCCAGCACAACTCCCGCAGAGACCCGTGTTGGCCGTCAGACCTTCAATTCGAAGTGGTATGGGGGGTTTAAGATGCGCACGATCCTGCGAAATTTTCTTGCAGCTGCTTGTTTCTTGGCCTTGGCCATCGCGGCCAGCGCGCAGACGGTATCCGTGGGTACAGGCTATTCAGAAACCGCGACTTACGGGACGACCAGCCAGAACGCCGGTCCTTTCCCGTGGAGTGACCTGGGTATCACCGCTTCGGCTAACGTCACGCCCGGGACGCTGAACGTCACGACGGGTGGATCGACGAAGTACAAGCTGGATACGACGGTCAGTTCGGGCGAGAGCTTCGTGGCCGGCAGCACGGTGCTGAATCTCGGCTATACCCCATCCTTTACGGGCACGTTCACCTCGGGACCAGCCGCAACGGGTGGTCTGGCAAGCAGTTTTGTGTATAACATCGGCCCGTTCAGCGGCTCGGATAGCCTTTTGAACGTGCCGCTGTCTACGGGCTCGGATACTGGGCACCTGGCTTCCAGCTTAGACAACGGCCTCGGTGTGGTCAGCGCTTCACAGAATGTTGCCGGACCGGGAATCAGCGCCGGAGTCGGCGTGCAAGCGCAAGCGTGCTTCATCGTGTGCGTGACGGTGGCCAGTGCCAGCGTGAGTTTCAACGTTGGGTCGCAAATCCAGCAGAGCGTCGCGGCCTTGCCCACCGTGGTCTACGGTGATTTGGTTTGGGAAAGCACCACGCAGACGTACTCGTCATCTGACAAGTTCACTTTTGTCGCCGGCGCCGGGGGCAACATTGCCAACACGTTTAGCGCGCCGCCGGCGAGCCTGGGCCTGACCTCCGGCCAGACCTTTTATTACAATTTCCTGCCGGTCGTGGAAGTCAACATGCCGGTCATCAATGACGCGCAAGTGGACGTTCCGGCTAGCATCAGCGCCAGTTATGACATTTTTGGATTCGGGGGCTCCGAGACGTGGCCGCTTGGCGACCTGTACGCGCTCAACACCGGAGCAGAGACCTTCGATTTCGATCCGACCTTCAACGCCAGCAATTTTTACAGCATTCCCTTGGAATATCAGGGCCCCTCTTGCCCGATAGCAGGCGTTGCATGCTTCCCGGCTACCTACACCACTCCGTCGGGCGGAGGCGGCTCCACGGTAAACACACCCGGAAGCGGCGTGCCGGGCGATAGCGGGCCTTGCGGCGCGACGCTCACAGGCTGCGACGTAAATGTTCCTGGTGGACCGGGAACGGTTACCGGTTACGGCGGCCCGAATCTGGGGCCGCTTTTCCCCGGTGACCCGAGCACGGGTGATATCTGCGGACCGGTTGGCACCGTTTATGCCGGCGAGTGCATCAACAAGGTCAACCAAAACGTATCTACGTCGGAGCCCAGCGGCATTGCGCTGCTCGGAATGGGACTTCTGGGACTAGGCCTTCTTGCACGGCGGACACTGGGCGCCTAGTTCGCGTCCCTGAAGTGCTCCGGCATGGTCAACGGGGCCGACTGCTCTCTTCAAACATAGATTGTTAACCGCGACCACGTCCCCGTGGCTGCGGAGGCGTTTGAAACCAAACTACCGGTGTGCTTGTGACGGAGGATCTCGTCCTTTCAGCGATGCGCACGATAGAACGATAGCGTGTTCCCCCGTTTGCTAACCCCCAGCGTGATTTGCTGAAGCGCGATACCCTGCGGATCGTGGAAACCGCGCAGCCGGGATCGGGATAGAATGTCGCGCATGGCTGACCAAGCGAGTCCATTGTGGAAACTTTCTGGGCGGATCGCCACGGGAAGGGCTACGTCGCGAGCGGTTGCGGAGCGAGCACTGGGACTTGCTAACAGCAATGCGTCGCGAAATGTCTATCTTGGACGGGATGTGCAGTGGACGTTGCGGGAGGCAGAAGGGCTGGGTGCGCGTTTTCACGATGGGGAGAAGCCTGCGCTTTATGGGTTGCCGGTTTCGCTAAAGGATTGTTTGGATTTGGCGGGATTTGTTACTACTTGCGGGTCGCGGTTTTACGCGGAGAAAAACGGTGTGGCTGGCGCGGATTCTGGGGTGGCGGCGCGGTTGCGTGCGCAGGGCGCGGTGATCGTTGGAAAAACGAATATTCATCAACTGACTTATGGGATTACCGGGGAGAATCCGGATTATGGGGATTGCGTGCAGCCGGGGCACGCGGAATGGTTGACGGGGGGGTCATCGAGCGGGGCGGCGGCCAGCGTGATGGAAGGGTCGGCGGTGGCGGCGATTGGGACGGATACGGGCGGATCGATTCGCGTGCCAGCGGCGCTTTGTGGATTGGCGGGGTATCGGTGCTCGATTGGGTTGGCTTACGAGCGCGGGTTGTGGAGGGGCGGGATGCATTTGGCGCCCTCGTTTGACACGTTGGGATGGTTGTTTCGGGATTTGCGCGATGGACCGCTACTGGCGAAGGGGCTGTTTGATTTGGACGTGCAGGCGCACACCGCTCGAACGGATTTGACGATTGGGTGTGTGGCGGACGAATTTATTCGCGATTGCGATGCGAATGTGGCGGAGCAGTTTGCGTTGTGGCGCGCGAGACTGGGGCACGTGGCGAAGATTGTTTCCGTGGATAGCGCGTTTTGGGAAGAGGCGATGGATATTTATGCGCCGATCCAGGCTTATGAGGCGGCGGCGTTTCATGGGCCGCAGACCGGCGGAGATTTTTCGGTTTTTGATAAGGGGATTGCGGAGCGGCTGGCTTGGGGAGCGTCTCTGACGGAGGTGGAAATTGCGTTGTTGCGCAAGCGCCATGAAGAATTTCGCGAGCGGATGGATGGGCTGCTGCGTGCGCATGATTTTTTGATTGTGCCTTGTGCGCCGGTTTCACGGTTGATGGCGGGAGCGGATCATACGGCGGCGCGGAAGAAAATCTTGCGTTATGCGACACCGTTTAGTTTGGCGGGGGTGCCGGTAGTGACGTTACCTGCTGGCGGTGGGGCGGGGGTGCAGTTGGCGGCGGGGCGAGGGGCGGATGCGCGGTTGTTAGCGTTTGCGGCGGGGCTGTAGCAACGGCCTCTCTGCTGCAGTGAATATTGTGATTCTTGCAAGTGCGGAGTCTTCGTTCGGCCGGGACTACTCTTCGCCGATGTCTTCGTGCCAGATAGCGGGATTTTTTTGGATGTAGCCGGCCAGTAGAGAAATGCATTCCTGGGAATTCAGATCAATTATCTTAACGCCGTGTTCGTGGAGCCATGACAGGCCGCCCGGGAAATTTTGGCTTTCGCCTACGATTAGGGTCTGGAAGCCGAATTGGCGGACCAGGCCGCTGCAATACCAGCACGGGGCTAATGTGGTGACCATGATTTTGTCGCGGTAGGTGCGCTGGCGACCGGCGTTGCGGAACGCGTCTGTTTCGCCGTGGGCGCTGGGGTCGTTGTGTTGGACGCGTCGGTTGTGGCCGGCGCCTAGGAGTTTGCCGGCGGCGTCGAAGATTGCTGCGCCGATGGGGATGCCATTTTCGGAGAGGCCTTGGCGGGCTTCGGCGATGGCGATGGCTAGCAGGGCGTGGGGATCGAGTGGGATGGCCATGTTTTGTTTGGGATTTATTTTTGCGCCGATGGAACAATCAAGAACAGATTCCTCGCTGCGCCCGAAATAGCTACTTTCTCATTGTATGGCGGATTTGGGAGGGGTTGGAATTCGCGAAGAATAACCGACTGCGTGGCGGGACGCCTGCCGGGACGGGACGCAGCATGCTCCGCCCCTACAATAATAAGATGACCGGTGGCAGTCTCGCTTGGTCAGCTCTTGATCGAGCGGGACGCTGGATCCCAATAGACTGGTTTTTTGCGGAAGTAGGATTCGTTGGCCATGTGGCAAGCGATGGCGGCGTGGTTGCCGAAGACGGCGTCTTCGGTTACGGGTTTGCGAGATTTTACGGCTTGAAAAAAATTCCAGAGGTGGGGCTTCATGTCGTCCCAATCCCAGCCTTTGTAGAGGGTGTCGGCCATGAAAGGTTCTTTGCCTACGGGGGGGTCGTGTTCGGCGTGCCACTGCTTGGTGTATTCGTCGCGCATTTGTTTTGGGAAGCCTTGGGAGTAGTAGCTGGGGCTGGTGTCGATGCCGCGTTGCGGGAAAACTTTGATTTCGTTTTCGCCGGTGTCCAGGATTCCTTTCGGTCCCATGAATCTTGCCAGCTCTTGCGTTTCGGTGCCGAGGCCTAAGCGGACGTAAACCGGGATACCGTGATAGTCGAAGAGCACTACGTGCAGGTCGGGCATGTTGCGGCCATCTGGCCAGCGGAAGATGCCGCCAAGGGCTTGGGCGCTGCGCGGAGGTTCGTTCCAGCCCAGCGTATTTTGCATGCCGCTCAACAGGTGGACCATTAGATCGCCGCCTACTCCGGTGCCGTATTCCTTCCAGCAGCGCCAACGAGCGAAATGAAGTTTGTTGAAGGGAATTTTCGGCGCGTCATTGAGCCAAGTGTCCCAATCCAAATTTTCCGTGGACAGATCCGTGGGCGGCGGATATTCCCAGGCGCCGGTGGGATCGTTGCGACCGAGAGTAAGTTCGACCATGTCCACATCGCCAATCACGCCTTCGTGATAGAGGTCGCGGGCTTTAGCGCCCAGGACGGAGCTGACGCGCTGCGAGCCGATTTGCACGATGCGGCTGTTTTTTTGCGCGGCGGCAACCATGTCAAAGCCTTGTTCGGCGGTGTGGGACATGGGCTTTTCGCAATAGATGTCTTTGCCGGCGTTGCAGGCATCGACGACCACGCGTTTGTGCCAGTGGTCCGGGACGGCGGCTACGATGCAGTCGATGTCTTTGCGATCGAGAAGTTCCTGGTAATGGCGGCTGACCGGGAGGCTGGGATTATTGGTGATTTCGCGGGCCAGCGTGTGCCGGCCGTCGTAGAGATCGGCAGCGCCTACGCACTCGACGCCGGGAAGGGTGATGGCGTCGGTGAGCAGGCCGGAGCCTTGCATGCCGATGCCGATCACGCCGAAGCGGACGCGGTCGCTGGCAGCGACCGTCTGCGCGGCGGAGGTGTAAGGATGCGGATCGAGGAGGATGGTGTTGTCGGCCTTGACGGCGGCAGCAGCAATTAAGGTACCGGCGGCGACAGCTCCGGTTTGCAGGAATTCACGGCGCGAGAAATCCTTTTCCCTTTTCATGTGACTTCCCTCTCTTGTTGCGATTTCGCAGCGTTAGAATTTTGAGCTAAATAGAAATTATGGTTTTTCTGCCGGGACCGTTTTCTTTTTCAGCGGTGCGATGGAAACTTCCTTAAAAAAAACGATGTCGTTGTCGCTGTGATTTTGCAAGCCGATGAAACCAAAATCGGGACGGGGACCGCGTTGCGGTTCGAAATCGAATTTGCGTTCCGGGACGGGATCGCCGTCCTTGTAGTCGGTGATTTTAATGCCGTTGAGAACGACGATAGTGCGTGGTCCGTCAAGGGTGATGTCCATGGTGTTCCACTCGGGGCCGGGCTTCCAGGCTTTGGCTAATGGTTTGGTGAGGGAGTAGAGCACGCCGGTGGAATGGTATTCGTCTTCGTTGGAGGTTTCCGGATGGTTGTCGATCTGAACCTCGAAACCGTAATGGACGGGCATCCATTCTTCGCGAGGCTCGACGGGGATGCGGATGAAGACGCCGGAATTGTCGTTTTCATCGCGCATGCGGTAGACGATGTGAATCTTGCAGTTACCGACTTTCCCGCCCGTCCAATAGAGAAGACCCATGCCGCCGTGCGTATGAATTAGTCCGTCAGACTCCACGGTCATGTTGCCGGGGCCAACGTGTTTCCATCCGGTAAGGTCTTGGCCGTTGTAGAGTTGGCGCGGGTGATCGGGGTCGCCGGTGCACACGTTTTGTGAGGGTGGAGCGGCTTGAGAAATTGTAGCAGCGTAAGCCAACAAGCAGAGGCTTACAACGAGACGATGTTTCATGCGTGGCTCTCTCGGAACGAATTGAATCGATTGAGTACAGGCAGATTGCTGTCTGTGCCGGTGAGAGTTTCTCTCCAGTGAGGCTAGGGAAGCAACTGATTTTTTCCGGAACGGGAGAAAGAGAAGTTCGGGATGGCTACATTGGCGGGATTACCGTGCGGACTCAGTGACGATGTTGAAGGAGACGCTCGCGTTGGGTGGCGGACCATCCGCGTGCGATGTGCTTGGTTGCCGAGAGGGGCGCAGCGTGCTGCGCCCCTACAAACGGCTGGCGGAGCGACGGTGCTTAGGCGCGTGCCGTGCGGACTTTCTTCTGATTGGCGTTAGTTGGGGTGGTGGAAGTCTGTTCCTTGGACTCGTGATCGGAGTCAGAGCCTTGCACCTTGAATTCGTCCACTAGGCCAACCAACTTCTCGTCCGTTTCGGTTTCTTCCTCGAGGGTTTCCTCCAAGAGTCTGGCGGCTTCTTCTTGGCCGAGCAATTCGGCGAATTTGATTACTGTGCTATAGGCGGCGATTTCATAGTGTTCGACGCGACGGGCAGCGCCAATCAGGGCGGCATCCATGACTTCGCCTTCGAAGTCTTCGTCCATGGTTTCCGAACCCTCCTCAACGAGGCCTTCCATGGCTTTGCATTTCTTACCCGTTGGCTTTTCGCCCAGGGCCTCGAAGATTTGCTCGATGCGCCGGGCATGCCCCTTGGTTTGTTCAAGGTGTTCCTCGAAACCGTTGCGAAGTTCTTCGGAGTTGGCGGCTTTGGCCATTTTTGGAAGGGCTTTGATAAGTTGATTTTCGGCGTTGTAAAGATCCTTCAGTTCGTCGATGAAGAGTTCCTTGAGAGCTGCGGTGTCCATGATGTTCCTCCAGGTGATTTTGTGAAGCGATTACGAGGCTAGCGATGGGGGCACAGAGGCACTATCCCGGTCTCACCGTAAGTTGTTGGAGCGAATCCTGTAGAAATTCTTAGAGAGTAGCTTAGGGCCTAGACGGACGGATGCGGGCTGGCAGGGGCCTGGCGAGACTGCTAACAAAATCTTTAGATGGGACTCACCGTTTCCTAAGATAGCGGGCGTTAGCGTGTAGCAAAGGCGAAGAGGTGTATTTGTGAGCGACTTTTTGTTCATTGCGGTGACTGTGGCGTTCTTCGCGATCGCAATTCTCTACGTTCGGGCCTGCGAACGGCTTAAGTAAGGGAGTGTCCAAATGTCGGGAAATCTGTTGCTGATGGTAGTTTGCGTGTTGCTATTCGGGTATTTGATGTTCGCCCTGCTGAAACCGGAGAAGTTCTAATCATGACGGCGAACGGGTGGTTACAGATCGGATTGTTTGTGACGGCGATTTTTCTGGTAACCAAACCGCTCGGTGTTTTCATGGTGCGCGTTTTTGAGCGCGAGAAGACCTGGCTGGATTTTCTTTTGCGGCCTATCGAGAAGCTAATTTACTGGTTTTGCGGTGTGGATGAAAAGCGTGAGATGCGGTGGACGGAGTATGGCTTGGCGATGCTGGTGTTTAGCGGCGTTTCCATGCTGCTGCTGTACCTGATGGAACGCGTACAGGTGTGGCTGCCGCTTAACCCACAGAAATTCGCGAACGTAGAGCCCTATCTGGCCTGGAATACCGCGGCGTCGTTTACCACGAATACGAACTGGCAGGCGTATGTGCCAGAGACGACGATGAGCTATCTGACGCAAATGGCCGGGCTGGCGTATCACAACTTTGCTTCGGCTGCTGTGGGGATTGCGCTGGCGATTGCCCTGATTCGCGGGGTGTCGCGGAGAGAGTCGAAGACCATTGGAAATTTCTGGGTAGATTTGACGCGCTGTTTTTTGTGGGTGCTGCTACCGGTATGTTTGCTGGTCGCGATGGTGTTTGTCTCCCAAGGCGTGGTGCAGAATTTGAAGCCGTATGCGGTGGCGCAACTGATCGAGCCGCAAACGATCACGTCTACGGGCGCGGACGGCAAACCTACCAGCAAAGTGATCACGCAACAGATTATCGCCACCGGTCCTGTGGCGTCGCAGGAAGCAATCAAAATGTTCGGGACCAACGGCGGAGGATTTTTTAACGCCAATAGCGCGCATCCCTTTGAAAATCCCACGCCATTTGCGAATTTCCTGCAGTTGTTTCTGATTCTCGCAATTCCCTCGGGATTGACCTACACGCTGGGTCGGATGACGCGGTCGCAGCGACACGGCTGGGCGGTATGGGGAGCGATGCTGGCGCTGTTTTTCGTCGGCGTTACCGCCGCGTATTGGGCCGAGGCGCGCGGGAACCCGTTGCTGACGGGCGTGAATCAGCAGGCTAGCGCGACGCAGTCCGGCGGAAATATGGAAGGCAAAGAGGTACGGTTTGGCATTGCGAACTCGGCGCTCTTTGCGACCGTGACCACCGATGCGAGTTGCGGGGCCATCAACGGTTGGCATGATTCCTTCACGCCGCTGGGTGGGTTGGTGCCGCTAGTGAATATCTTGCTCGGCGAAGTGGTTTTTGGCGGCGTGGGTTCGGGGCTTTACGGGATGCTTGTGTTTGTAATTTTGGCGGTGTTTCTTGCGGGCTTGATGGTGGGGAGAACGCCGGAATATCTGGGGAAGAAAATTGAAGCGTACGACGTGAAAATGGCGGCGCTTTCCATTCTGATTTTTCCGCTTACCGTGCTGCTGTTTTCCGCGGTTTCTTCAGTCTTCGCTTTTGGCACTTCCAGCATTACCAATCCCGGACCACATGGACTCTCGCAAATTCTTTACGCATTCACCTCGGCCACCGGGAATAACGGTTCGGCCTTCGCCGGGATCAATGCGAACACTCCCTGGTACAACGCTTCGACCGGCATCTCCACGTTGCTGGGTAGATTCTTCTCGGCAATTCCGATTCTGGCGATCGCCGGGAATCTGGCGCGAAAGAAAACCGTTCCACAATCGGCTGGAACATTTCCGGTAACCACGCCGTTGTTTGCCGGCTTGTTGGTTTCCACCGTGGTGATTGTAGGAGCGCTCACGTTTTTTCCGGTACTGAGCCTTGGTCCGATTCTGGAACATTTGTTGATGCTGGCAGGGAGATCCTTTTAATCCATCATGAGCCCAACTGGACATTCACGAACTTCTTCGTTTACCGACGGTGCGTTGCTGCTGCGGGCCATGTGGGACTCGGTATTGAAATTGGATCCGCGCAAGATGTGGAGAAATCCGGTGATGTTCGTGGTGGAGGTCGGCGCGGTGGCGGCAAGCATCGACCTGACGGATGGCGTCATGCACCATGCGGCGGGATTTGCGTTCAGCTTGCAGATCACGATTTGGCTGTGGTTCACGCTGCTGTTTGCGAATTTCGCCGAGGCCATGGCCGAGGGCCGCGGAAAGGCGCAAGCGGAGACACTGCGCAAATCGCGGGCGGAGACCGTGGCGCACCGCCTGAAGGAAAATGGCGAAACGGAAGAGGTCACGGGGGCGAAATTGCGCTCGGGCGACATCGTGATTGTAGTGGCCGGAGAGATGATTCCTGGCGATGGCGAGGTCATTGAGGGCATTGCTTCGGTGGATGAGTCCGCGATTACGGGAGAGTCGGCGCCGGTGATTCGCGAGTCGGGCGGGGACCGCTCGGCGGTTACCGGCGGGACGCGCGTGCTCTCGGATCAGATTCGCGTGAAGATTACGTCCAATCCGGGTGAAACGTTTATCGATCGGATGATCAAGCTGGTGGAGGGCGCGGAGCGGCAGAAAACCCCAAATGAAATTGCGCTTAATATTTTGCTGGCGGGTTTGACCATTTTGTTTCTGTTGGCGGTGGTGACGCTGCAGCCTTTTGCCGTTTATTCCGGCGCCCCACAGAGCTTGTTTGTACTGGTGGCGTTGCTGGTGTGCTTGATTCCCACGACCATCGGCGGATTGCTTTCGGCGATTGGCATTGCGGGGATGGATCGACTGGTGCGGCGGAATGTTTTGGCGATGTCGGGTCGCGCGGTGGAGGCCGCCGGTGACGTGGACATTTTGTTGCTGGACAAGACGGGAACGATTACGTTGGGCAATCGGGCGGCTACCGTTTTTGTGCCGGCCCCTGGCGTTGACGAAAAGGACTTGGCTAACGCGGCGCAACTGGCTTCGCTGGCGGACGAAACCCCCGAAGGGCGATCGATTGTGGTGCTGGCGAAGGAGAAATACGGGCTACGCGGACGCGATTTGTCGTCGCGGGAGACTTTGTTTGTGCCGTTCACGGCGCAGACGCGAATGTCCGGCGTCAATCTCGATGGCGTGGAAATCCGCAAAGGCGCGAAGGATGCGATTGCGAAATACGTTGCCGAGCGCGGACATAGCGTCCCTGCGGAAACTGAACAGGCGGTCGCGGAAATCTCCAATGGCGGTGGGACACCGCTGCTGGTGACAGAAAATTGGCGCGTACTTGGCGTGATTGCGCTGACGGACATTGTCAAGGGCGGCATGCGCGAACGCTTCGATCATCTACGCGCCATGGGCATTCGCACGATGATGATTACCGGCGACAATCCGCTCACGGCGGCGGCGATTGCGCGGCAGGCTGGCGTGGATGATTTTCTGGCGGAAGCCAAGCCGGAAGACAAGATGGCGCTGATCAAGCGCGAGCAGGCCAAAGGCAAATTGGTGGCGATGACCGGCGACGGTACCAACGATGCCCCTGCGCTGGCGCAAGCAGATGTTGGCGTGGCCATGAATACTGGGACGCAGGCGGCGAAAGAAGCCGGGAATATGGTGGACCTCGATTCCAACCCCACGAAGCTGATCGAGATTGTGGAAATTGGCAAGCAGTTGCTGATTACGCGCGGGGCTTTGACTACCTTTTCGGTGGCCAACGATGTGGCCAAATATTTTGCGATTATTCCGGCGATGTTTGCGGCGGCGTTTCCGCAATTGGAAGTTTTGAATGTGATGCACCTAGCTACGCCGCAGTCGGCGATTCTTTCGGCGGTGATTTTCAATGCGTTGATTATTATTGCGCTGATTCCCCTGGCGTTGCGGGGCGTGCGCTACCGTCCGCTGGGCGCGGCAGCGCTGTTGCGGCGGAACGTGGTGATTTACGGAGTGGGCGGAGTGATTGCGCCCTTCATCGGAATTAAACTGATCGACGTACTGATTCGCTACATGCACATGGTCTGAGGACACTATGAAAGAAACTCTTAAAATCGCCGTGCTGATGACGATCGTGACCACCGTGTTGTTAGGACTGGTCTATCCCTTTGCGGTGACCGGTTTGGCGCAAGCACTGTTCCATTCAAAGGCCAACGGGAGTTTGCTATATAGCCACGGCGCCGTAGTTGGCTCGCGATTGCTGGGGCAGGCGTTTTCAGGGCCAAGATATTTTCATTCGCGGCCCTCGGCGGCAGGGGATGGATATGATGCGGCAAATTCCGGTGGGTCGAACCTGGGGCCGACGAATCATACGTTGCTGGATCGCGTGAAGGGGGACGTGGAGAAATTGCGCGCGGAGAATCCGAGGACGGCGATCCCCGTGGATTTGGTGACAACTTCGGCTTCGGGGCTGGACCCGGACATTTCGCCCGATGCGGCGGAGTTTCAGATCCCGCGTGTGGCCAAGGAGCGCGGGATCGGTGTGGAGGAATTGCGGGCGACGGTGGCGCGGCATTCTATGGGACGAGAGTTTGGAGTTTTGGGCGAGCCGCGGGTGAACGTTTTGGAGTTGAATTTGGAGTTGGACGCGCATAGCGAAGTGAAGAAGCCGTAGAACAACGAGAAAAGAACTTGCGCCCGGCCCGGAAGGCAGCCACTACGACTTGCGGGCTTGATTCTTTGGCGGCTGAAAGCGATAGCCCACCCAGGGTTCGGTAAGGATCAATTTCGGGTGCGTCGGATCGGCTTCGATCTTTTTGCGCAGTTGGTTGATGACTACGCGGAGATTTTCGGTTTCGTCTCCATAGTCGGGACCCCACACAGCTTGCAGCAGGCGGCGATGGTTTAACGGCTTGCCCTGATTCATTACCAGATGTTTCATTACCTCAAACTCTTTGGGCGTCAGGTGTATTTCTTCTCCCCGCGCCTCTACCCGCCGGCTTTCAAAATCAATCGTGAAGTCTTTGGAGGCAAAGGGCGGCAGGGTTTCTCCCGTGGAATATCTGCGCAAAGAGGCCCGGACTCTGGCGAGAAGCTCTTCGATGCCAAATGGTTTTACGACGTAGTCGTCGGCGCCGGCGTCCAGCGCCAGGACCTTGTCGCGCTCGGCGTTACGAACGGTCAACATGATAATGGGCGCGCTGGAAAAGGCGCGTATTTCGCGGCACGTTTCTAAGCCGCCCATTCCCGGCATATTGAGATCCAGAAGGATAAGGTCAGGCTTGGATTTGCGAACGATCTCCACGGCTTCCTCGCCGGTTTTTGCATCGGTTAAAACATAACCGTGGGCCGTCAGCGTGGAGCGCAGCACACGGCGGATCTGCGGCTCGTCATCGACAACCAGGATGTTGGCGGCGTTCATTCGAGCGTCACCGCAGGCATCATCGGGTGGCCTCTGCTACGCGGGCGGCGGGTAGGCTGAAGGAAAAGACCGAACCGCTTCCCAGTTGACTGGTTACCGAAATACTTCCGCGATGCGCATTAACGATGGCTTTGGCGATGGGCAGGCCCATGCCCGTGCCACGCACCAAATAGCGCTGGTCTTTGCCGCGATAAAACTTATCGAAGATCATGCCTTGCTCGAAATCGTCGATGCCCGGGCCGCGGTCGGCGACGCTCGTGGTCACCTGATCTCCAGTTTGTTCGGCGGAGATGGTAATGGGCTGGCCTTTGGGAGAATACAGGTTGGCGTTATCGACGAGTTTCATCAGCACGTCGCGGGCGCGATCGAAGTCGGCTAGCACCGGCGTCACGTCGGGATTGAGACGGACTTCCACGGGACGGCCGGACAACGAGGTCTTTAGTTCGGCGAGCGCGGAGTCCACGATTTCGGAGACGGGGTGCGGCTCGAGCTCCAGATGGACTTCGCCGGCTTCGAGGCGCGCCATCTCGGCAGCTTGTTCTACTAGATGATTCAGGCGATCGCATTCTTCGTTAATGATGGTGAGCAGTTCGTGAGTCTGATGCGGGCTGGCCACGGGCGTGGAGAGCAGGCTGGTTACCGCGGCTTTCATGGAAGTTAGCGGAGTACGAAAGTCGTGCGTGATGGAATCGAGCAGCGCCGATTTGAGCCGCTCGCCTTGGCGTTCGGCTTCGGTCTGGCCAAGTTGTTCGACAGTGCGGGCGCGCTCGATGGCAATGGCCACCAGGCTGCCGACCGCGTCGACAGTCTGGCGCGACAAACGAGCACCGGAAATACCGAGGCTGGCAATCGGCCGGACGCCCAGGCGCACGGGCAAGAAATATTGCGCTTGTTGCGGCTGAATAGAGGCTTCATCGCGCGCGAAAGCGGTCTTCATGCTCTCTTCGTCGAGGTGTGACGCGCCAAAGCCGGAGCGATAGAATTTGTCCTTCAGCGGCAGGAAAAGTTCGGCGGCCCCAGCTTCAAAGCTTTCCACGATGTAGTCAGGGATGGCATTCATGAGCTGCAGAACGTTGCCTTCGCCGAGCAATTTTTGGCTGAATTTGTAAAGGCGTTCGATTTCGCGGCGGCGGCTGATGGCTTCGTCGGCTTCTTTACGAATGCGCGCGGAGAGCTGGCTGCCCATGATGGAAACGAAAAGAAATGCACCGAGAGCTACCCAATTTTGCGGGTCGGCGATGGTGAGAGTGCGCGTGGGTGGCAGAAAATAATAGTTGAAGACTAGCAGGGCGGCGAGTGACATCACCACCGATACGGCCATTCCCCACACCGCGGAAACTGCTAGAATTGCCAAAAGGAATGAAAGCGCGACGGTGGTCTGATTGACACGAACGGCGTGCGTATACACCAGCGTGATGCTCGCTACGATGACGAAGGACGTAGCCAAGCCGAATATTCTTCCGGCGACGAACCGTTGCATTCCAGTATTGTAACCTAGCGTAGGCAACTCGGTGCACAGCCCGGCGCGTTTCACCGTGCGCGTCACCCGGGCCACCGAGCCCTCAGAGAGAAGAAGCGCCCTTGGCTAAAAAACCGGAAGACTGGCTGGCGGTGGCGTCACCGCCGCAGAAAGCGCGAGGAATATTCAAATTATTCCTAGGCTATGCCCCGGGTGTGGGAAAAACGTACAGCATGCTGAGCGAGGCGATTCGCCGCAAGAGCCGCGGCGAAGACGTGGCCATCGGTGTAGTGGAGACCCACGGCCGCAAGGGCATCGAGGAACTAGTTGCGCAGATTCCCAGCGTGCCGCGGCTGAAGCTGGAATACAAGGGCACTCTTTTTGAAGAAATGGACTTGGATGCCATTCTGGCGCGGCGCCCGCAAGTCGTGCTGGTGGATGAACTGGCGCATACGAATATTCCCGGCAGCAAGCACCGTAAACGTTACGAGGACGTACAGGAATTGCTGGCCGCGAACATCGACGTGGTGTCTACGCTCAATATTCAGCATATCGAAAGCATTGCCCCCATCGTCCGGTCGATTACGGGAATATCCGTGCGCGAGACGGTGCCGGACTGGGTGCCGCTGACGGCGGCGGAAACGGTCATGGTGGATTTGACGCCCGAGGCGCTCCACGCGCGTATGAAGCGCGGAGATGTTTACAGCACCGACAAGGTCGAGCGTTCACTTACGAATTTTTTTCGCCGCGGCAATTTGATTGCCCTTCGCGAACTGGCCTTGCGTCAGGTGGCCGAGCAGGTGGACCGCAGCCTCGAGACGTACATGGAAGACAAGGATATTCGCAAGAATTGGGCGGTGCGCGAAAGGCTGGCGGTGTGTATCTCGGCGAATCCCTCCGGGCAATATTTAATCGCCAGGGCGGCGCGCATGGCGCGGCGGATGGATGCGGAGTTGTATGTGGTCCACGTGGAACGAGAGTTTGGCGCTAAGGAACTCAACCAGAATGCGCTAATGGCTAATTTTCGCTTCGCGGACAGTCTGGGTGCGCAAGTAACCCGCTTGAAAGGGCCGAGCGTGGCTGATGAGATTGCCGAGTTCGTGCGTACCAAACACATTACGCAGGTGATTTTTGGGCGTGCGCCGCTGCATGACTGGCGCAAATATCTATACTTGTCGGTGGTGCACCGCTTCTTGCGCGAGTCGCCGGCGGTCGATGTGCACGTCGTTACACACGAAACGGAAGATTGACTTCCCACCCGGGATTTTCTTGCACTGTATTTCTGCTGATTCATTCTTTGCCTTTGCCGAATCTTGCCGCTAGCTACTCTCCCGTGGCGGGAGCGCCTGCCGCGCTCGCCGGAGTTGCCGCCTTGATCAGAATCGGCCAACGGGGGAAAGCGAAGGTGGCCGCAACGTCGTCGATCACATTGACCTGGCAAGTGTAAAAGCCGGGCTTTAACGATTGCAGCGGGATATCGATTTGGAAGATCACCGCCTTGCGATCTGGTGCCGTGACTTCGCTGGCAACCAGCGGTTTTGATTCGTAGACTTTCGCGCCGTTCTGCAGAAATTCAATACTAGACAGCACGCGCACGCCGCCGTGCTGTGGCTTCGGTTCCGCGGGCTGACTGTTCCCTGCCGCATCCTTAACCGGTGGTTGCGATGGCGTGCCTTTATTCTTTGCGGCGTCGTAGACCTCGTACTGCATATATAAGTGTTGGTCCTGCGTAAAGACGTGGGTGATGTTGGGCACCAGTTCGCTTTGGTCCTGCACCAAAACTTTCGAGGCATTTTTCTTGGCCGTCGCGGGCACGCGCTGGCTGGCCAGGACCACCGAACTCATCTTGAGCGGGACTTTGCGCAGGTCGGGGACCTGAACATCCGTTTCAAAACTACCCATACGCCCGTTCTGATTTTCTCTCACTACAAATTTCAAATGGTAGCTCCCCGGCGCGAGCAGAAATGACGTGTTGTACTGGACGTTCTTGCGGCGAATCTGCTGATTCGCATCCACGGCAAGTTTGACCGTGTCGCGCAGTTGGCCAACGCGCACTTTTCCGTCCACGCGCACTTCTCCGATGATGTCTATGGTGGCGTTGTCGCGGTCTTTCTGTTGTACGAAAGGAATCTGCGAACCGGGAACCACCAGCGAGACCAGGAGTTGGTAATGCGAGTCATCCTGGCGGAAGTACGCGGCACCCGCAAAAAGTGCGACATCGGTTTGTGGAAGTTCGGACGCCAGTTCGTCGTTGAGTTGTTGTTCGCGGTCGGCGCGGTTCGAGTGCACGAAATCACGGCCCGCGTAATAACCTGAGCGGTACTCAAGCTTTATCTCCGGACGATTGATTTGCACACGTAGGCGACGGAATTTGCCGTCTTTCGCGGGGTTGCTGCTGGTGAAGCCCAGCACGTAATAAGCGGAAGTGTCCTTTTGCACCTGCGAGAAAACGCCGGTGAAATCGTTGGAATCGAAAAACGCTTTGCCGCCGGTATCGGAAGCCAGAGTAGCCAGCGTGTCCTGCGAGGAAGCGTTGGCGCTGAGATCATTGGTAATGGATGCCCCGGAGTACGCCGACACGCCATGCAAGCTGGCGGACTGCGCTTCACCGCCCGGAGGCAGCGCCTGCAATCCGCGAATGTCTATCGGATAAATCGATACATTGGCCCTTACGGCCGACGCGGTAGCTGCGCGCAGCGCGGATTGATTGTCGACGCCGGATTGGGTAATGCCGTTACTGAAAAAGATGATCGACTTTTTCTGCGGAATTTTACCCAGGGTCATCATCACTGATTGCAGCGCCAGCAACTTCCGGTCGGCGTTAAAAGTGTTGTAGTCGGTGTCATCAGCGGTGAAGGAACCGCTCGTTTCGGCCCCGCCCTCGGCGCTGCCGGTCGTGCCGTTGTCAAAACCCTGGCCGGCTCCCGAGGAAAAGCCGGTGAGGACCGCCTGCAACTTGGCGCGGTCGTCGGTGAAGTCCAGATTCACTTGGAGGTTGCTAGCCAGCGAGACCACCGCGATCAGATCGGCTGGCTGCATTTTCGTTTGGATAAATTTGTTCGCGGCATCCACGGCGCGGTCGATCTCTTCGGGCTGCATCGCGCTGAAGTCGAAGAACAGCACCATCAGGCGGCGGTCGCGGGCTTTCAGGGTGCCTTGCTCCGTGGAACGCAACAACGAGCCCTGCGCCGCAACGCCGGTGACCGTAGCATCCGCGGCGCCCGCGGTTTGTAGTTCATCGACGTTTTCGAAATCGAACGTGGCGACCTTCTGCTGCTTGCTGTCCTCGAATAACGAAAAATCCTCTTTCTTCAAATCGCGGATCAGATTGCCTTTTTTATCGCGCGCCACCACGTTGACCAGCACAAGCTCGCTGTTGACCCGGATCGGCGAGACTCCTTCCTGCGATGGTGCAGTCGCCCCGCTCGGAGATTGCGCCGTGGCTGGGATCGAGAGCTGAACAACCAGCGCGCCAATCAACACCCATGACGCAATGGTCTTAAAGGAACGCGCGTCGCTGCTCGATTTAGGCATTGGCGTGCTCATTAAAATCGAAACCGCGCATACATCGTGACGCGCCGCATGTTGCCTGCGCTGGTAACTTCGCCGAAGCTCGGAGAATTCACCACCGACCCGATGGACGTATATTCCACGGTGTTGAAAACGTTGCTCGCCGTAGCTCGCAGCTCCAGCGCGCGAAATTCCTTAATCACAAAAGTTTTGCTGATGGACATATCCACGGTGAATTGGCCTGGACCCTCAAGTATGTTGCGTCCGGCATCGCCGTAGGCGGAATCCGCGGGGTTCACGCACGTCGGGACGGTACCGCTCGCGAGGCTCGCGGTAGTCTGCGGAATGCAAAATGCATCTACGTTGAACCATTCCGCGGCGCTCTGGTTCGCCACGCCAATGGACTGTCCTTCGACATAATTAGCCCGGAGCGAGCCGCTGACGCCGCGGTTGATGTCCAAAGTATTTCCCAGCACATGCGGCGTGAAGGGCAAACCGGAAGCCACGGTAAAGTCACCGCTCCATTGCCAATTCCCTAGGATATGCGCCGCGGCGCCGCTGGATGCGAACCGGTGATTGTCTCCCAGCGGTAATTGATAGATCCAATTCCCGGTAAATTTGTGACGCTGATCGAAGGTGGAGAGTCCGCGATCGGCGGAAATATCAAAAGGATTTTGCGCCACCACCACGGAACCGCCGCCGATGGACCCCGCATCGTCGATGGACTTGGAATACACATACGTGCCACCCAGTCCAATGCCTTTCGCGAGGCGCTTGCGAATGGACAACGTCCCAGCGTGCAATATGGAATTCCCCTCTGAGGATTCGTAGATGAAAGGTTGCAAACCGGGAATTTCCAGCGCCCGATCGAGATCCAGGTTCGTGCCTTTGGCGCCGTTGTAACCAATATTAATGACCACGCCCTGCGCTACTTCGCGCTGTATGTTCAGGTTCCATATCTGCACATAGCCCAAGCGGTAGTTCGGATCGACGGCAAAGTTATTTGTGATCGTGCCTGTGTTGATGGCCGGGAAACCGTTGGCGAGCGTCAGGTCGCCGGGCGCGGTGCTGGCGTTCGTGGCAGCCTCCGCGAAGGGCGGCTGGAAGGCGAAGTTATGGATGATCGTCGAATATTGCGCCAAATTGTAGTTGATGCCATACCCGGCCCTAACCACGGTCTTCGGGGAAAATTTGGCCGGAGGCTTCCAGGCAATGCCGATGCGCGGAGCAAAGTCGTCGCGGTCCGGGCGAATCAGCGAAGCGGGATAACTTCCGTTAAACGTGCCGGCGCCACCGGGCAGGACCAGATCCGCGGCGGAGAAATTGGGCGCGACATCGAGATTGGCGATGCGATTTTGCGCCTCCGTGAACGGGCCGTTGTATTCGTAGCGCAGACCGGCGTTGATGGTGAGGTTGGAGCGTACACGCCAGTCATCCTGCGCGAACAAATCGTATGCGTTCGCGCGGAAGTTGAACGCGTCGGTCCCGGCGCTGACGCTCTGGATACTGGTCTGTTGCGGCAGTCCCAGCAGGAAATCAGCGAAGTCCGAGCCGGTGCCAGGGTTGGCCTGCTGATCGCCACCGAGCGCGGTGGCATAGCCGGTAAAGATAAAGCTGCCCTCGGCATTCTTGGCGGAGCGGAAACTTTGCAGGATGCGGCGGTAGTCGGCGCCCAGCCGCAAATTGTGCACGCCGCGGTGCCAGGTGACCGTATCGGAGAGTGTATACGTCTGGTCGAGTTCGCGGCTCGGTATGGGATCGCTCAGACCGCTAAAGGAACTGAAACTAATCCCCGGAAGTCCCCAATCAAAAGGATCGCTTGAGATGCCACCGATGCCGGCGTTCCCGGCGACGTTCAGAATATTGGAATACAAGTTGGAGGTGGAAACGTGGCTGTGGTTATAAGTCACGCGCACTGTATTCGAAAGTCTGCCCTTGCCATACGTCCAACCCGCAGTGGCATTGAGCCCTTGCGTGTCCGTGCCACCCGCGAGCGACGGAAAGGGATTCACCAAATTCGCGGACGTGCGCGAATAGTTCAGTCCAAAATTCACATTGTTCTGCGGCCCGCGTCTTCCACCACCCCCGCCGCCACGGCCCCCTCCCAATAAACCACCCGGGCCGTCAACTGCCGTAAAATTGTGAATCAGGCGAATGCTCACGGCGTCCGAGTTGGACTCATCCGCCGTGACGTAGTGAAAGTTCTGTGTCGCTCCCGTGCCGTTGGATTCCGGAATGTAGTTCAGCAAGGACATCGCCGCGGGACTTAGCGCTGAGGAAATCATATTGCCGGGAAACGGATTACTGCACGTCTGGCCGTTGACGACGCGGATCGTCGCGGGATTGAAAATTTGCCCGCTAAGGACCGGCTGCCCGGTGCATTGATTGATAGCCTGAACACCATTTTGATCTACCACCGGCGCTCCAAGCAGCGCGCTGAAATCGCCGCCGCGCTCGGCGAGGGTTGGAACGTTCGAGAAAGAATCGTAAGGCGTGCTGCCGCGCGTGCCATTCCATCCGAAAAAGAAAAATGTCTTGTTGCCGCCATTGAAAATTTTCGGGATGTTCAGCGGCCCGCCAATGTTCGCGCCGAATTTGGCTTGATTGTAATCGGCTTTCTCGCTTTCATGCCCCAGCAGCGCGTAGGGCGCGGCATCGAACATGGCATTGTCGTCGTTGAAATACAGAAAGCCGTGCGGTTGGTTGATATTGAACCCTTGCGGCATGCGGCCAAGGGTAAAAATTCCGCCTCCACCGCCGCCGCTCAGTCCGCCGCCACCGGGACCGCCGCCCAGCAAGCCCTCGCGTTGCGCGCGCTCACGAAATTCCTGCACGCGTTGCTGCAATTCGTCCTCATTCCCTGCCCCGAAATCCTGCGTCCGGCCCTGCGCTCCGGTGATGCTTACCGATTCCGTCGGCGCGTCAGCGCCCGCGCCATTTAGTGGCAGCGTGGCGATGTCGCCAGAGCCCGTGGGTTGCCCGGCCGGAATGGCCCCACCGGACAACGAAGACAGCGCATTATCGAGCGCCATGCTCTGAAACCCGCGGCCCGCGGCAGTCAATGCCGCGTTTGCCGTGTTCGCTTGCTGCTCCTGCCGCGAAGCCAGCAGCAACTCCACCTCAACCTTTCCCGAAGCATTTTCTGGATTGAGTACCACTTCCTGCGTCGCGGTGGCGAAACCCATAAACTCGACGCGCACCACGTAACGCCCGCGCGGAATTCCCGCCAGAAGAAATGTGCCATCGCTGGCGGTCACCGCGGAAAACTTTTTGCCGGTCAGCGTATTTGCCGCGGTGACCGCGACGCCGGGCAATGCGGTCTTGCCGGAATGCACGCTTCCGCCAATCTGGTACGCGATGGATTGCGGAGCCGCCCGCGAAGCTGGTGCGGCAGGCAATGCGGAAGGAGTCGCCGCATCCGTCGCAGCAGGCGGCGGATGCGGTTGGTCTGCAGGGGCATCCTGGGGGCGCGCGCGCGTGCAGACGCAAGTCAGTACGACGAACACCAAAATTTTCGCGGCGCTTCCTATTCTCAATTCGGAGGCTCCGTTGGCTTGCTGGGCGCACTGCTCGGCGCACCACTTTGCACCCCGCCCTGCCCACTGCCTTGTTGTGCGGCTCTGCCCGTACCCGGCGAAGTCAGCCCGTTTTCCTGCATGCGTTTCCATTGTTCGGGCTCGATAACCATCACCGTCTTCGGCACAAATTGATCCTGTTGCAGCGCACCGTGCGCGAAAATATGGTCCCCAACCTGAATATCTGCCATCGTCACGCTGTCATGTCCCTTGCGCAACGAAGTGTCTTCGTTCAATTCAAACGTTTGCTTGACGTTGTCGGTGCGCATCACCGTGATACTTGGCGGATCGATGGCCTTCACTTCTCCAACCACATAATCTTTGCCCATTGTGCCGATCGGATTTTGGCGATTGGGACCGCCATTCGCTCCGCCGTTGCCGTTCCGTCCAGCAATCATTTGCGCCGTCACACTATGGTCGGCGTTTTCTTCGCCACGCACCAATACGCCGTCCCCCACCTTGAAGTCCTTTAACTTGGCGGGCTCCCGGTCCCGGCGAAATTCCGTTTTTGGCGTGATCGTGATGACCTGCTCGGAACCGTCGGGCCGGGTGATGCGCATGGCGCCGTCCTGAATGGCCGCGATCCGGCCAAGGACCGGACGCGACCCACCGTTGTCCGCTCCTTGACGATGTTGGCGTCCCCCCGGTGGCGCGCCGGTGGGCGCGGAATCAGGGGCGGGTTGATCCTGCGCAAGAACCATGATCGGCCAGAGAACGAAGATCGCGGCGAGCAGGCTCGCCAGCTTTCCCGAACGGCATTGCATCTGTTTAAACATCTTCACCACGCTGATTTTACTTAGACTTACTTCATTCGGCTGACGCAGCCGCTAATCGTTACGGCTGTTTATTCAGACGCGTCCAAAGCTCCGGAAGTTACCCGGCGATGCCTGGCGCAACGACGCGGCAGGCTCCATCGTGAATTCCTCGAAATCGCCCGCAAAGTTCCGCCGGGAGGGTAATGTTCCGCTCCACGGCTCCATAAATGCTACTTATTTAATCGTACAAAACTATTAATTGGACTGATTGACCCCCGGGATTCATCCTGTTACTTTGGTGGCGGGAATCTGTGCCACGCATCGCCACCATTCACGCCGGGCTCGTTACCATTGTGTTCGCGTATCGCCCGATTGTACGCGTGAGGCCTCACAGGTTGTGGGGAGCAACAGGATGATGGCGGCCCAATCAACCGGCTGCACAAAGTTTCAGGGCCATCATCCCGATACGGATGATGGCTTTTCGTTTTCTGCGCCGAAGAGTTTTTCCACGGTTTTTTGTACGCTGTTGACTTTGTAAGAGCGCAGCACACGCTCTCAGGCCCGCAGAGACGACGACCGGCAAAGCCTCGGCGAACACTTGGTACCTGACAGGGAGATCGCAATCGTGACGGAATCGACGCTGAAACCACGCAGTCACACATTGACGGACGGCGCGCACCGCGCTGGCGCTCGCGCTATGTTGCGTGCCTCAGGCCTGGGCGACAGCGATTTTGACAAGCCCTTGATCGGCGTAGCCAATACTTGGATTGAGATCGGTCCCTGCAACTACCATCTGCGCGAACTGGCCGTGCACGTGAAAGATGGTATCCGCGCCGCGGGTGGCACTCCGCTCGAATTCAACACCGTCTCCATTTCGGATGGCATCACCATGGGCACCGAAGGCATGCGCGCCTCCCTGATCAGCCGCGAAGTCATCGCCGATTCCATCGAATTGGTAACGCGCGGAAATCTTTTCGACGCGCTCATCGTCCTCGTTGGCTGCGACAAGACCATTCCCGGCGGCATCATGGCCCTCGCGCGCTTAAACATCCCTGGCTTGATTTTGTACGGCGGCTCGATTGCCCCGGGACAATTTGAAGGGCACACGGTTACCATCCAGGATGTTTACGAAGCGATTGGTAAACACTCCAGCGGCGGAATGACCGATTCCCAGCTGCACTCCCTGGAGATCGCGGCCTGCCCCGGTGCCGGAGCGTGCGGCGGTCAGTTCACCGCCAACACCATGGCCATGGTCTCGGAATTTCTAGGCATCGCTCCGATGGGGCTTTCCAGCGTACCCGCAACGAATTCCGCCAAAGCCGCTGCGGGAAAACGCGCTGGCGAAATGGTTCTGGATCTCTTACGCAAAGATGTAACGCCATCGAAAATTATCACCAAGACCGCCATCGAAAACGCGATAACCGGTGTAGCGGCGACCGGTGGCTCCACCAACTCCGTATTGCATTTGCTGGCCATCGCCAACGAAGCGCATCTCTCTCTGAACATCGACGACTTCGATCGCATCAGCAGCCGCACCCCCATTCTCGCGGACCTGAAACCCGTGGGCCGATTTGTCGCCACAGAATTATACGCAGCAGGCGGTACTGCACTGGTCGCGAAGCGCCTGGTTGAAGCCGGACTTCTCCGCGGCGAAGCCCTCACTGTCACTGGGCGGAGCCTTGGCGAAGAAGCTAGCGCTGCGAAAGAAGCACCGGGCCAGGAAGTTGTCCGCAAACTGAACGCCCCGCTGAAGCCCACAGGCGGCCTGGTAATTTTGAAAGGCAATCTCGCGCCGGAAGGTTGCGTGGTAAAGGTGGCCGGCCACGACTACAAAGGTTTCCGTGGACCAGCCCGCGTCTTCGACAACGAAGAAGCCGCCTTCGCCGCCGTCGACAGCCACAGCATCAAGCCCGGCGATGTAGTTGTAATCCGCTACGAAGGACCAAAAGGCGGCCCTGGCATGCGCGAAATGCTGGCTGTCACCGCGGCACTCGTCGGCGCGGGACTCGGCGATTCCGTAGCGCTGCTCACCGACGGTCGCTTCTCGGGCGCTACACACGGTCTCATGGCGGGCCACGTGGCACCCGAAGCCGCAAATGGCGGGCCCATCGCAGCACTAGCCGATGGCGACACCATCGTCTTTGATGTGCCGGCCCGCAAATTAAATGTCGAATTAACCGACGCCGAAATTCAACAACGCCTCGCGGGATGGAAACCTCCCGCGCCGCGTTTCACCAACGGCGTATTCGCCAAATACGCCCTGCTGGTGTCTTCCTCTTCGCTGGGCGCCATCACCGTGGTCCCCGCATCATTTTCTCGCGCTGGCCAGAGCGCCAACGCCTCGCAATTAGGAAGGACGCTATGAAGCTGACAGGTGCGGAAATTCTTTGTGAGTCGCTGACGAAGCTCGGTGTGCACGACCTGTTCGGTTATCCCGGCGGCGCAATCCTGCCGGTCTATGACGCGCTTGGCAAATCGAAACTTCACCACGTCCTCGTACGCCACGAACAAGGTGCCACACACATGGCCGACGGCTACGCGCGTGCCAGCGGCGATGTAGGCGTTGCGATGGCCACCTCCGGCCCCGGCGCTACCAACATGGTCACCGGCATCGCCACCGCCATGCTCGATTCCTCGCCCGTCGTCTGCATCACCGGCCAGGTTTCCAGCAAACTTCTCGGCTCCGACGCTTTTCAGGAAATCGACATCACCGGCATCACCATGCCCATCACCAAGCACAACGTAATCGTTTCGCGCGCCGAAGATATCGCCCGCACCGTCCGCGAAGCTTTCGTAATCGCCAACACCGGCCGCCCCGGTCCCGTGCTTGTCGACATTACCAAAGACGCGCAACAAGCCTCCGCCGAATTTGATTGGGACGCCGCCACGCCCAAGCTGCCCGTCAAGCGCAAGCAAAAGAGCTACGATCAGATCGAATTCGATCGTGCCGTCGAGCTGCTCAACACCGCTAAGCGCCCCCTGATTCTCGCCGGCCACGGCATCATGGTCAGCGGCGCCATGAAAAAATTCGCCGAGTTCGTAAAATCCGCCAACATCCCGGTAGCCATGACCCTCCTCGGCATCGGCTGCTTCCCCGCCAACGAAAAATTAAACCTCGGCATGATGGGCATGCACGGGGAAGCTTGGGTCAACAACGCCATCCAGGAAGCCGACCTCCTCATCGCCGTCGGCATGCGCTTCGACGACCGCGTTACCGGCGACCTGCGCACCTACGCCCGCACCGCCCGCAAAATCCATATTGAAATCGACCGCTCCGAAATCAACAAAAATGTCCAGGTGGACGCCGCTCTGGTAGGCGATGCCCGCGAAATTCTCGAGGTCCTGCAACCTCACATCGCCACGCGCGAACACGCCGACTGGCTCCGCCACATCGCCGAACTAAAAGGTGACTCCGCCGTCCGCGACATCCAGAGCCTCCCTGACAACGGCCATCTCTACGCCGCCCACGTCATCAACGACATCTGGAAAGAAACCAGGGGCGAGGCCATTGTCGTCACCGACGTAGGCCAGCACCAAATGTGGGAAGCGCAGTACTATCACCACAACACCCCGCGCAGCCTGATCACCTCCGGCGGCCTAGGCACCATGGGCTTCGCGCTCCCGGCAGCCATCGGCGCGAAATTCGCCAAACCCAACTCCGAAGTCTGGGTCGTGGTCGGCGACGGCGGTTTCCAAATGACCATGTGCGAGCTAGCCACCATCGTCCAGGAAAAAATCAACATCAAAATCGCCATCGTAAACAACGGCTTCCTGGGCATGGTCCGCCAATGGCAAGAATTTTTCTACGACAAGCGCTACGTAGCCACTCCCTTAGTAGCCCCCGATTTCGCCGCCTTAGCCAACGCCTTCGGCATCCGCGGCGAGCGTGTCAGTAATCGCACCGACAGCATCAACACCATCCGCTCCGCGCGCGAATATCCAGAATCAGTGCTGATCGATTTCCGGGTGGAGCAAGAAGACTCCGTCTACCCAATGGTGCCAGCGGGCAAAGGTCTGCACGAAATGATCCGCCGGCCCAACAACCCGCTGGTAGAAACCGCTACGGAACCGTAGTTGGTTTTTGTCCCGGCCGCCTTCTGAGGCAAGTGCCTTTTTCAGCCCAACACATATCTATCGGGCTAACAAAAATTTATCGAGGTAAAAATGCAAACTCTCGTCGCCTACGTAGAAAACAAACCCGGAGTCCTGAATCGCGTCTCCTCCCTAGCCCGCCGCCTGGCCATCAACATCGACTCCCTAACCGTAGGCCCCACCGACAACGACCAAATCGCCCGCATGACCATCGTCGCCCACACCGACGCCAAAGGCGCCCATCGCCTGGAGGCCAGCCTCGAAAAATTAGTCGACGTCCTCCTGGCCGAAAATGTCAGCGACCGCTCTCTCCTCGAACGCGATCTAGCCCTAATAAAAGTGAAGGCCGACCAACAAAACCGCCCCCACCTGATGGAATTGATAAAAGTTTTCCGCGGCCGCGTCGTGGATGTGGCCCCAGACTCTCTAATCATCGAAGTCAGCGGCACTGTAGACAAAATCGACGGCCTGATAGAAGTCCTCCGCCCTTTCGGCGTCCTGGAAATGGCCCGCAGCGGACGCATCTCCATGACCCGTGGCGGCGACCTGTTGCAACCCCCGCCGCAAGACGCACCATTCGCGGCCGTGTAGCTCATCACGAAGCCCTGAGGTTTTTGACGTTAAGCTTCTGACTCTAAAGTTTTTGAACCCGAACAACCGCAACGAAACGTAAATTATCGAGAGGAACCAAATGGCAAACCTGTACTACGAGAACGCCGCTGACATCGCCCTGATCCAATCAAAAAAGGTAGCCATAATCGGCTACGGCTCCCAAGGCCACGCGCACGCCCTTAACCTCCGCGACAGCGGCGTAGAAGTCCACGTAGGCCTGCAACCAGGCAGCGCCTCAAAATCCAAAGCCGAAAAAGACGGCCTGGTAGTCACCACGCCTGCCGAAGCCGCACAATGGGCCGACGTAATAATGATCCTGGCCCCGGATACCAAACAACAAAAAGTCTACAAAGAATCCATCGAGCCGCACCTAAAATACGGCAAGACCCTGATGTTCGCCCACGGCTTCAACATCCGCTTCGGCACCATCAAGCCTCCCGCTTCCGTCGACGTCTCCATGATTGCCCCCAAAGCCCCCGGGCATCGCGTACGCGAAGTCTTCACCGAAGGGGGCGGGACGCCAGCCCTAATCGCGATAGAGCAAGACGCGAGCGGCAACGCGAAAGCCTTAGCGCTTTCCTACGCCAAGGGCCTCGGCTGCACCAGAGCAGGCGTTCTCGAAACCACCTTCACCGAAGAAACCGAAACCGACCTGTTCGGCGAACAAGCCGTCCTCTGCGGCGGCGTCAGCGCCCTGATCAAAGCAGGCTTCGAAACCCTCACCAACGCGGGCTATCAACCGGAAGTAGCCTATTTCGAGTGCATGCACGAACTAAAATTGATCGTCGATCTAATCTATCGTGGCGGCCTAAGCTACATGCGCTATTCCATCAGCGACACTGCCGAGCACGGCGACTACACCGCGGGCCCGCGGCTCGTCACCCAGCAAACCCGCGACGAAATGAAAAAGCTCCTCGCCGAGATCAAAGACGGCAGCTTCGCAAAAAAATGGATCGAAGAAAACGAAAAGGGCTGCCCCAATTTCCTCGCCACCCGCCAGCGCGAACAAACCCTCGCCATCGAACAACTCGGCCCCAAGTTACGCGCCATGATGCCGTTCCTTCAGCCGATCGTGGCTCCCGGCCTCGCCACTTCCAGCCTGGAAAACAAAACTGCTGCGTCAAACACCTAATCAGCACGTATAGTAGCTGTCTGACTACGTGCCGCCGCTCTCTCGCGGCGTTACTCGACTTGCCTTCCGTATTCGCAAAGGCTTTGCCATTATGGCCCGTGAGCGTTCAACGAAACAGGCCCCAGCCTTGAACGTAAACGACCGCCTTAAAAAGCTGAGTAAAAAGCGCCAGGAAATCATTCGCCCCATTCTCGAGCATCCTCGCGACTACGTACTCCTAAGCATCCGCGCCCTGGCCGTCCGTCTCGGCACCGACCCCGCCACCATCGTCCGCATCGTGCAAGGCCTCGGTTTCGCCGCCTACCGTGACTTCCAGCACCATCTCCACGAACTCTCCCTCGCCTTCGCCACTTCGCTAGACACCATGAAAGCTGGCGAGACCGACGGCGGCCTCCCCGGTCACGTCCGCATCTCTCTCGAACAAGATCTAAAAAATCTCCAGGGTCTGAAAAACAGTCTCGAAACCAAACGCATCGTCGCCCTCGCGAAGCGCATTTACAAGGTGCGAAAAATCCTCGTACTCGCAGGCGATCTGGCCGACTATCTCGCCTACTACTTCGAATATCAGCTCAGCATTCTCGGCCTGCCGGTCGTCGCCGCCACCTCCGCGGGCCGCATCGCCCACCTCGTTCGTGCCGTGGGGAAACAGGATCTGGTAATTGCCATTTCTTTCCGGCGGGGCCTGCGACAAACCGTGGAAGGCGCTCAAATCGCGCGCAAGCGCGGCGCCCACTGTGTTGGCATCACCGACACCTATCTCTCGCCCCTGGCCCGCGAATGCCAGGAAGTCTTTCTCGCCTCCATCGAATCCACTTCCTTCATCGCTTCCTACACCGCCCCCGTAGCCCTCTTCAACGCCATCCTGGCCGCCTGCGGCGACTATCGCCGCGCGCGCACCCTCAAAGTCGCCAGCGAAATCGCCGAAGAACAACGCCAAGGCACCCGCTGGTTCACCCAGTAATTTGACCTGCCTATCTGTGGCGCCGGGCAAAATCTGCGGAGCCCCCGCGCGCTACAAAAATCACCGGCTCCCCGTCACTTCTCCCGCAACAACACCACATCCGAAACATTATGCGTCCGCGTCACCGCGAGTGTCTTCCCATCCGGCGACCAGCGAAACTCCGCAATATTCTCCGACGTAAAATTCGTAATCTGACGCCCCGCCCCGCCATCCAGCGGCTGGACCCAAATATTATCTACGCCCTTATCCCGAATGATGTACGCCAACGATTTTCCATCGGGAGCAAACGTCATCACATTCGCAAAATTGCCCCCCGCCCCCCCGGCAATGCGCTTGTCTGGCTCGAGCAATTTCGCCGCTGGGCGCCCACTTTCCTCCAGATTGATCAGCGCCAACTTGCTGACTGCGCCTCCTCCGCTGGATTGCGTGCTCAATTCCGCGTCGAATACCAGCACGTGCCCATCCGGCGTAATCGCCTGGCCCGCCCCCATTCCATACATCCCGGGAACGTCGCCCCCTGGCACTGGCTCCGACGTTCCACCCTCCAAGGGCACGCGCATTGCGGCGTGTTCTCTTGCCGACGACGCGTAGTAATACACCCACTTCCCGTCCTGCGAACACGCCGGATGAAAATCAAATTTCCCGTCCGTAAGCTGCTTCGCGTTCGTCCCATCTACATTGGTTCGCCAGATCCGCGCACCCGTCGTACCCCCATGGAACGCCCAGGGCAGCACCAGATAACGCTCCCCGCACCGCGCTATGTCCAAAATCCAGCCGTTCGGATCGTTCAGCAGCGGCGCTTGCTGCCCACCATCGATGTTCATCCGCGTCACCGTTTGCCCGTCGGACACCAGCAGCTTCCCGTCCGCCGTCCAGGCCAGCGTACGTGCCTCCTTGGCTTGCGCCACCGGCGTGACTGCCGCATTCCCTTGTATTCCTTCGCCCGGAAGTACATCCAGGGTCCGCGTATTTCTCACCTGTACCGTCGCCGCCATCTTGCCGTCGGCCGAAACCGTCAACGTCTCATATCGATTCGTATCTCGCGTGACCGGTTGAATCCTTCCATCCGCACCCGAAATCAATCCGATTTGTGATCGTCCGTAATTCGGCCCTTTTTCTTGGAACAGCACCAGCAACGATTGACCGCCAGGCAGCCACACCAATTCGTGCACCAATTCGTCCGGGAATGCTGCAAATGTCTTGACTTGCTTTGCCGCTACGTCAAACAAATTGATGGTACCTAGCACATCCCCAACCGTGTAAACGCTGTAAGCAATCGTTTTCCCATCCGGCGACCAACTTACCCGCCGCGGAAAGGTCTCCGACAGATTCTTCTCGATGATTAGGATATTCTCGTCGCTGCCGTCCAGATTCGCCGTCAGCAGCCGGTACTTTCCCACCTCCGGATCATTCCCCCTCGCGTACCCCATGCGGTGACCGTCCGGCGAGAACGTGATATTGCTGTCCACGTCATCCACGATCTTCTGTGGCGCTCCGCCCAGCACCGGCGTGCGATACAGGTCCCATTCAGACTCCGTACCGATTCCGGCTCGCTTGAAGTACACGTAATTGCCATCCGGCGAAAACGCCAGCGAGCTGTACACGGCACTCGCCGGCGCCACGATCTGCGTGTCGCTTCCCGTCGGCACGTTGCGGAGCCACAGACTCTCCAATCCATTGTCGTTCTGCACGTTCAACACATACTTGCCATCCGGAGAAATCGCCGCCTGCTCCGCCGTACCCGTGCTCGTCACCTGCGTAATCGCAAAATTCTGGAATGCCATTGGCCCCGTGCGCGTGAGCAACGAGTAGATTCCGAAACCCCCGGCGGCAAATAGCACCAAAATTACCGCCACGATCGCCGCCAAGCTAAACTTGTGCTCCCGCGCCACCGCTCCCACGGTCGAACTGCTCCCGGTCGCCTGCGTGCTTTGGGCTACCGCCGGTCCCGTCGCCGACGCCATGGCTTGAGAAGACGAACTCTCCGCCGCCGCTAAGCTGCCTCCGCTTCCACTTGCTCCGCCGGCGGCAATCCCGCCACCCGCCGCACTCGCCTGGCTCGACGAGGATCCCGTCCAGCCTTGCGCCGCTCCTGCCCCCGTTTCCTGTTCTCTTTCCGGACTAAGTGCCGCCGTCCGGCCCGACCCGCTATCCCGCTGCAACCTCTTCAAATCGCTGCGGATTTCTGAAGCATGCTGGTACCGCAGCTCGCGATCCTTCTCCAGCGCCTTATTAATGATCTCCTCCAAACGCGGCGGCACCTCAGGATTCAGCCGCAGCGCCTGCACCGGTGCACGATTCAATATCGCGTCAAAAATCACCGCCGACGTATCTCCGCGAAACGGCACCGCACCAGTCGTCATTTCATACAACACCGCGCCAAACGAAAACAGATCCGTCCGCGCATCCAGCTCTTTCCCCTTCGCCTGCTCCGGCGACATATACGCCACCGTCCCAATCGCCGTCCCCGGACTTGTCAGAAACTCCTGGCTCATTCCCGCGGTAACTTCCACTTCCCCCGGACCGGCGATGCGCGGCGTCGCCGTCACCTTCGCCAACCCAAAATCCAAAACCTTCGCGTGCCCCCGCTTGGTAACAAATAGATTGGCGGGCTTGATATCCCGGTGCACGATCCCCTCGCTATGCGCCGCATCGAGCGCATCGGCTATCTCAATCGCCAGCGCCAGCACCGTCTCCAGTTCGAGCGGACGCCCCGCAATCCGATGTTTCAGCGTCACCCCGTCCAGAAACTCCATGGCGATGAACGGCTTTCCGCCCTCGTCTCCAATTTCGTAAATCGTACAGATGTTGGAATGATTCAGCGCCGACGCCGCCTGCGCCTCGCGCTGAAATCGCGTCAACGCCGCGGCATCGCGTGCCACATCATCGGGAAGGAACTTCAGCGCCACAAAACGCCGCAGATTTACATCCTCGGCCTTATACACCACGCCCATGCCACCGCCGCCGAGTTTCTCAACAATCCTGTAGTGAGAAATATTCTGACCAATCAAGGAAGAGGGCTCACTGGAATCGCGAACATATTAGGTGTGCAAGCCATACCAAGTCAACGCATCATCGGAGTCGGGTAGTGGGCCAGTTTCAAACTGACCCATTACCCGGGGTCGGCTTTGATGGAACAGGTACTCCTGCCTGTTCCATTCTTGCAGACCCTGTGCCTGGGACCTCCTCACGCGATAAATCACGAACTTCTCTCCCCCTTTCTCGTGAGAACAAAACGTTCGCTCATCCGCAGAGAGCGTCGGCGCTTTCGCAAATCCCGTGATTTTGGGGGTCCCGCGCGTCGTCTTAACCCAGCCGATGCCCCTGCCTGCGCCCCGATCCGAAAACACGCCAAATTTGTCTGTCCAAAAAAATCTAAAATATATGTCTTGACAACGCAATTGCTATTTTGTGATAATAACGCTGTAGAGAATTATGCCTAATATACCCAACAATCCCTAAATAACCTTATTAGTTGCTTTTCATCTGGGAAGCTCCCGGTTTTGCAGTTCGGAGCTTTCGCCCTAGCAATAAGTGCTTAGCTATCAATAGCTTTAGCCCCTGAAGTACCGTTGGTGGACTAAACCTATCAGTCAATAAGTCAATAGTAATCAAATGGTTGGTATAAGCTACTGCTAACCCATGCAAAATCAACACTTACAAAAGTGCATCAAAACAAAAGACTTTAACTAGCTTTGAAATGAACAACCTACAAAAACCCTGGGGGGGTAGGCAGCGAGATCGCAACTCCGTCCGCTATCTTCAGCCGTGCGTGTCGCTGTCCAACGTCAGGAAATCGAAATACCCGTTCCCGGCTCCACGGTCGCGACAGATCAGCACCCGCGCAACCGTCTGCGCACCGGTCACCTGCGTGCCGGTGCCGCCGGCCGGAACTTCCTCATACAACACAAGATGCAGGTGAACTTTGATTCAACATTCAGCTGAGCGAGGCCTTCCCGAGATTCGCCACGCGCCGTTCGTAAATCATCTCGACCAGACCGTCTTTGCCGTAATAACGCAACGAAATTTTATGTCCCGGTTCAATTTTCGCCCGCGCCTTCAGCAACGCGTCGGACAGCTCCACCCACTGGCCATTGACCAGGTAGCTGCCTTCCCATCCGCGCAGCTCAAACCGGCCATCGTTCTTTAGGATCAGCGGCGCAGCCGTGCAAGCCGCGACCTTTTCATGCACTTTCACCTGCACACATTGGTAGCGCCCGGTAAGGTCCGCCGACTGCGCATGACTGGAAGGAAGTAACCAGAAACAGCCGAACAGGAGCAGGGCAATCTTAGCCACCAACGCGGTGATGGGGAAACTACTCATGAGCAACTCCAAACCCCAGGTTGCGTAGCTGCGGGCCGCGTACCCTGACCTTTGGTACAGGTGCACCTGACGGGCCACTCCCATAACTGTAAGTTACAGATATCAATAGCCTTAGGTTGGTTCCAAAGGAAAATTATGCGCACCGTTGGCAGAACTGTTCCTCTATGGTGCACTTCTTGGCTACTTTTTGCGCGCTAGCGCTACGCTTTCAAGGGGCGAAGCAATCATCAATTTGGTCAGTTCGGCGGAAGCTCCGGTATCGCCTCGCCATCCTTACGCGGGTCAGACGCGCCATAGTTGACGCCGCTGGCGAAGTCCCGCAGCACCGCCTGCCCGCCGCCCATGTCGCTGGAGAATGCCCCTTTCAACTCGATCTTGTGACCTTTGGCAGTTAATTCGTCGCGGACTTTTCCCGAGAAGCGGTTCTCCATTTCCACGTCGCAACCGGAAAAAGTCTTTTTCGTAAAACGCGGTGCCTCCAGCGCGCCCTGAATGTTCATCTTGAAGTCCGCAATATCGGAGATAAATTGCGCATGCGCTTGCGATTGATTCCAGCCGCCCATAATTCCAAACGCCATGCGCGTATCGCCTTTCTGCGCAAACGCCGGAATGATGGTGTGCAACGGACGCTTCCTCCCCGCCAGTAGATTTGGCGATGTCGGATCGAGGCTAAACAGCCCGCCGCGATTGTGCAGCACAAACCCCGTGCCCGCCGCCACAATGCCAGAGCCGAACGCCGAGAAGTTGCTCTGAATCAGCGAAACCATGTTGCCGTCGCGATCCACCACGCTGAGGTACGTCGTATCGTTCCCGCCGGCAATCAACCCAGGAGCCACATCGCAATTGGCGTGATCCGCATCGATCAATTTCGCGCGTTCCGTGGCCCACGTTTTGGAAAGCAGCGTCGCCACCGGCAACTTTTGCTTGCGCGGGTCGCCAACGTATTTCGCCAAATCGGCGTAGGCCAGTTTCTTCGCTTCGATCATCGCGTGCAGCGCTTTCGTCGACCCAAATCCGCTGTCTTTTTGCCCGAGAGGAACGGTCTCGAGAATATTCAGCATCTCCAGCGCCGCCAGTCCCTGCCCGTTCGGCGGCATTTCGTACACCGTCCAATCGCGGTACGTCGTGGAGATCGGCTCATTCCACTCGCTCGAGTATTCCGCCAGGTCCTGCGCGGTCATCACCCCGCCGTGCCGTTTCATGGCATCCAGAATTTTTGCCGCAATCGCGCCCTTATAAAAAGCGTCGCGCCCGCCGCTGGCAATTTCCTTCAGCGACTGCGCCAAATCTGCGTTGCGAAAAATTTCACCGGTCTTCGGAGCGCGATCCTGCGGCAAATAGGTCTTCGACGCCGCATCATCCCCGCGCAGATGATCGACTTCCAATCCCCAAACCGCCGCCGTCATTTCCGGCACTGGAAACCCGTCCTGCGCCGTGCGAATCGCCGCCGCCAAGTCCTCCGCCAGCTTTTTGCGCCCGAAGCGCTCGGCCAATTTTTGCCAACCATCCACAACGCCGGGCACGGTGATGGAGTTCACGCCCTGCTGCGGCATATCGCGCAGCCCCTGTTTGTGGAGATATTCTGGCGTCAGTCCTTTGGGAGCCCAGCCGCTGGCATTCAGACCATAAAGTTTGTTGGCCTTGGCGTCATACACGATCACAAATAGATCCCCGCCAATGCCATTCATCATCGGCGCCACCACGCCCATCATGGCGTTGGCGGCGATCGCCGCGTCAACGGCATTTCCCCCATGCTGCAAAATGTTTACGCCGGCCTGCGCCGCCAGTGGCGATTCCGCCGCCACAATTCCGTTGCGCGAAATCACCATGGACCGCGCCTGCCCGCGGTCCTGCGCAAACGTCCTAATCGGCGAGAGAAATCCGCAGGCCAGAAAGTACACAAAAACTGTCGCTGGGCAACGAAACCGGATCATCTTTTTCATCGCAACCACAAACTCCTTCGCTGGAACTTTTAGTTTGTCCGAACGCCCCCACGAACGTTCCGTTACGGACTTTACCGTGCGGCGCCAAGCCCTGCAAGCGGCCCCTTGCGCCGCAGCCGTCGCCGCCGCGTAAGGCGCTACACTCAATATCGGGCCGTGTCGGCAACACTTGAGCATCACGTTTGCAAATTGCTTCGGCCAGACCATAGAATCCCTTACGGGGCGCCTTCCGATTTGAGGACCGATCGCCGGGCCGGCTCCGCTGAGGCAAACATTGGCCGAAGAAACCATCCGATCGCTATCGCCGGCATCCAACCAGCCGCCGCAAGACACCGCCGCAAAAGCTTTAGCGCGCGGCATGGATGAGCTTCTTGCCGGACGCCACACCGATCCTTTCGCGCTGCTCGGACCGCACCCCGTTTCCGGCGGATGGGCCATCCGATTTTTTCTCCCCTGGGCGGCCGAAGCCAGCATCTCGCTCAACAGCACTGCGGCGGATCGTCCGCCGGTCGCCATGGCCAAGGTCGTGGACGCCGTCAAGCTTCGCCCCGAAGGCTTTTTCGAAGCCTCGTTCCTATCGAGCCAAACGACCGCTCCGGCTCCGGCCAGCTACAAAATTCACTTTGTAACGCATCACGGCGAAGCTCACGAAATTTACGACACCTACGTCTTCCCGTATTCCATCAGCGAATTCGATCTGTATCTGATGGGCGAGGGTCGCCACTACGACACCTACGAAAAGCTGGGCGCGCACGTGGTCACGCATGAAGGCGTCACTGGCGTGCATTTCGCGGTGTGGGCTCCCAGCGCGCGCCGCGTCAGCGTGGTCGGCGATTTCAATCGCTGGGACGGCCGCGTCAATGTAATGCGCCCGCGCGGCTCCTCCGGCATCTGGGAACTGTTCGTCCCGGAGCTAAACGAAGGCGCGATTTACAAATACGAAATCATCGGTCCCGCGGGAAATATGCTCCCGCTCAAGGCCGATCCCTACGGCTTCCGTTCGGAACTGCGGCCCAATACGGGCTCGGTGGTCGCGCGGCTCGATACGCACCAGTGGAAAGACAAGGATTGGATCGACCGCCGCACCACAAAAAAGTGGCTGGATGCGCCCATCTCTATTTACGAAGTGCACCTCGGCTCCTGGCGCACCATCCCGGAGCAAAAAAATCGCTGGCTAACCTATCGCGAACTCGGCGACCAGCTGATTCCCTACGTGAAGGAACTTGGCTACACGCACATCGAGCTGCTTCCGATCATGGAGCATCCGTTCGACGGCTCGTGGGGCTACCAGACCATCGGCTATTTCGCAGCCACCAGCCGCTTCGGCTCCCCCGCGGAGTTCATGGAGTTCATCGATCGCTGCCACCAGGCGGATTTGGGTGTTTTTCTGGATTGGACCCCCGCGCACTTCCCGCGTGACACCCACGGCCTTTCGCAATTTGACGGTACGCATCTTTACGAACACTCCGATCCGCGCCAGGGTTCGCATCCCGATTGGGGCACGCTGGTCTACAACTACGGCCGCAATGAAGTGCAAAACTATTTGATTTCCAACGCGCTCTTCTGGCTGGACAAATATCACATCGACGGCCTGCGCGTGGACGCCGTGGCCTCCATGCTGTATCTCGATTATTCGCGCAAACATAACGAGTGGGTGCCCAACAAATTCGGCGGACGCGAAAACCTGGAAGCCATCGAGTTTCTGAAACGCCTGAATCAGGTGGCCTACGAACGCTTCCCCGGCATCCTGACCATCGCGGAAGAGTCCACCGCCTGGCCCAGCGTTTCGCGCCCCACGTACCTCGGCGGCCTGGGCTTCAGCCTCAAATGGAATATGGGCTGGATGAACGACACGCTGAAATATTTTTCCACCGATCCCATCCATCGCAAGTACCAACACAACAAGCTGACGTTCTCGCTGATCTACGCCTTCACGGAAAATTTTTTGTTGCCTTTCTCGCACGACGAAGTGGTCCACGGCAAGAATTCCCTGCTGCACAAAATGCCGGGAGACTTGTGGCAGCAGTTCGCCAATCTGCGCCTGCTGTACGCCTATCAATACGCGCATCCCGGCAAAAAACTCCTTTTTATGGGCCAGGAATTCGCGCAGCGCGACGAATGGACAGAAAAGCACAGCCTCGACTGGCACCTGCTGCGACACGCTTCGCACCGCGGCATCCAACACCTGGTTGCCGATCTCAATCATTTCTACGCCGCGGAACCCGCGCTCCACGAAGTCGATTTCGATTGGCCAGGTTTTGAATGGATCGACGCCAACGACGGCGACAACAGCGTTCTATCGTTTATTCGCCGGGGCAGAACGCCGGGGGATTTTCTCGTGGTGGTCTTGAACGCCACGCCGGTGGTCCGTCAAAAATATCGCATCGGCGTCCCGGAAGCGGGCGCGTACCGCGAAGTGCTTAACAGCGACGCGGAGCGCTACGGCGGCTCGAACGTCGGCAACCTCGGAAATGTGCACGCTGAGAAGATCCCGCACCTGGGCCGCCCCTACTCTCTGGAGCTGACGCTTCCCCCGCTCGCCGCCGTCTACCTTAAGTGGTCCAAGGCTTAAAATCCTTAATAGGGGCGCATGCCGCGCCCCAGCCTGCCCCAGCGTCCTGGTGAAACGGCCCTCTCCGGGCCGTACCTCGTCCAGCAACAAACCTCGTTGGAACTTTTCTTCGCGCCCTTTCGTATTCCTATCAAACGCCGACAGACTGCCGGCGCCATTGCACCTCAGCGCTAAAGCCTGCCGGTTGGCAATGGATGAAGGAGACATCTAGCTATGATTCGACATTCGCTTAAACAAGCTTCACTGGTGATCGCTTCCGTCTTGCTGCTATCGCCACTGGGGGGGTACGCCCAATCGGCTCCCAGCGGTGACCGCTGGCTGCACGTCCGGGTGGTCAGCACGGACTCCAATGGTGAATCCGTGTCCGTGAACGTGCCACTAGAACTGGCGGAGAAGGTTCTGCCTGCTATTAACAAGAACCAGCTCCACGGCGGCAAGGTAAGCATCGATAAGCTCGATGACAACGGGGTGGACTTTCGCGCACTCCTGGAAGCCGTGCGCAGCTCGAAAGACGGCGAGTTCGTCACCGTAAATGGCAAGGATGGCGAAGACGTACGCGTAGCCAAACAGGGCGGCTTCCTGCTGGTGCATGTCACCGATGGCTCGGATCATATTACGCATCATCATTCCGCCAATAAAGACTCCGCCGGCAAAAATCAGGACGACAAGACGCAGGGTGAGCGCGCCAGCAAGGAATCCGCCGCAAAGGTTTCCCATGTGGAAGTAAAAATCCCGCTGTCGGTGGTCGATGCGCTGCTCTCCGGCGGCAAGAACGAACTCGACCTCGTCGCCGGCCTGCGGATGCTGTCCTCCCAGGGAGATACGGAGCTGGTCTCGGTGAAGGATGAAGAAAGCACCGTACGCGTATGGGTGGACTCGAAGAACAGCAACGGCCCGGAAGGAGGTACGCGATGATTTTGCTCGCAAAAGTCGGCCTCGGCGTAGTCAGCACCCTCGCTGTTGCGGGTATTTACACGTTTCGCGAGGGCGTGGTGCGCGTGGACGTCGACGAGTACCGTGAGAACGGCTCGCACGTGCACCTGTGGCTTCCCGCGGCCGCCATCCCCATGGCCGTGCATTTTGTGCCGGACCGCGAAATGGAAAAGGCCGCCCGCAAGGCGCGCGAATGGATGCCCGGGGCCCGCGTGGCGGCCCACGAACTCGGAAAGTTACCCGATTCCGTTTTGGTGGAAGTGAAAGACGGCGACGAGCACGTGCTGATCAGCACGCACGATGGCGCAATAAAAATTGACGTCACCGAACCAGACGAACAGGTTCACGTGCTTTGTCCGCTAGCGACCATCGAGGATGTCACCGCGGAAATCGCCAACACCCGCCCCGGGGCGTAAGCGGAAAAAGCAGATTCCCCGCTGCGCCCGGACGGACGGATAGCGTGTAAGGGGCGGGATGCGTTCTATTCTTCCGCTTCTTTGCTTGGCTGAAAATAAACTTCTTCAAACAAGGCGTCTTTCTTCCACCCGGCGCGCTGCAGAATGCCGCGGCCGTTTTCCACCATGTTCGGATGACCGCACAGGTATCCCGTAGTCTCCGCGGGACGGAGGCTCCACACATCGGTATATTTGCGGACTAAATCATCGACGCGCCCGGTTTCTCCGGTCCACGCCTCATCTTCCCAAGGACGGCTAATGGTGGTCGCGAATTTGAACCACGGCACCTCCGCCGCCACTTTATCCATCTCGTCGCGATAACCAAGCTCCCAGGAGCGGCTGCCGCCCTGCAGACAGTACAGCTTGTGATCCCCGGGCATGGGACTCTTTCCCTCTTTCCAATCGCGATACAGCGTCCGCACGTAACTCACAAACGGGGCGATGCCGGTGACCGTCGAAAGCAGCAAGTGATGTTTCCGCCCGCTGCGCAAATCCAACGTGAAACGACCCTTGGAAATTTTGCGGCACAGCAGCGGGTCGCCCACCTGCAACTTGTAAAGGTGCGGCGTCAGCAGTCCTTGCGGTACCAGCTCCACGAAAAATTCCAGCGTCTCCTCATACGGCGAGGAAACGATGGAATACGCGCGTTCGAGCCGCTTGCCTTCATACTCGACGCCCAAGGTAGCGTACTGCCCCGCGAGATATTTGAACGGGCCGCCTGGATCGACGCGGATCAACCACAAATCGTGGGCGATATCGCGCCGTTCGGTAATGCGCGCCTCATAGTGCTTGTCCATCGGCAGTTCCATCGCTGGCTCTCCGGGAATGCGCCGCTGATTTGACCACGAAAACATCCGGACGGAGCAACTTTCGCGCCGTCCGGAGAATAGCTTCTGCCACTCGCAAGCGCGCCGCGTCTGGCGATCAATTCGGCGTCTGTTTCTGCTTTTGCATCTGCTCCATCATCTGCCGCTGCATCTCCTGCGGATCAAAGGTCTTCACCGGCCCGGTAATGTGGTCCTGAGCGTCCGTCAAAAGTTTCACCAGCACTTTCGTCCCGGTTCCGGTCACTTCTTTGACCGCGCCGAAAGGCGTCACTTGGTCGCTGGTCCAGATCTCGCTCCCTGAATCATTTTTCCAATGCTGGCAGGAAAACGTTCCCGCGGGAACGGTGATGCTCTCCGCTCCAACCACATGCCAGTTCCCCACATTCTTGGTTATGCTGTCCTGGGCCTTAGGGCTGGGGTGAAATGGCATCTCCATGGCCTGCTTTCCCGGGGACTGAACAATCATGCGATGAAATTCGAAATCATCCTTCGATACCAGCGCCTTTGCGTAGGTCGTACCCCCCGCCCTTTTATCTTCGCGGGAGAATTCCAGCCAATAGGCGTCTTTGCCATCGACGGTCTCTTTGGCCACCACGCTCATCTCTTCGCTGCTCGGCGGATCGTTGGGCGCGTCACGCCGCGTATTCTGGTATACCGCGCCGCCGCCAACCACGGGATGAAATACACTGGCGATCGTCGGCTTCTGAAAAATATTCATTCCCATCTGCGCGCGGGAAGGCGCGCAGCAGCACAGCACTGCGCCGATGCAAAACAACATCGAGGATATACGAGGCACGAAGGCTCCTTTGCTGGATGGCCGCGAAGAATTTCTGTAGCCAGCGTAACTCGGCGGCCGCCGGTTGACAGAATTATTGTCCGATTGTGGCTGGTGATGCAAACGCAGTTCGTTGGCGGAGAACCAAGCGCCAACAAATTCCAGCGGCTGGCGGTTCATGACGGGCGGAAGCTATTCGTAAGCAAGCGCCACGACGGGATCGAAACTTGCCGCGCGCAGAGCGGGATAGAGCGCACCGGCCGCCGCTCCCGCCAGCGCCAGTCCGATCGCGGAAAAAACCCAGCTGGGAGAAATGAGCACCGTGAGTCCGGGACTGGTTTCCTTCAGGATCGCCTGCGTGAGAAAGGTCAGCAGAATCCCGAGCGTGGTGCCGAGGAGCGCCACCACCAGCGTCTCGCCGAGCAGCATGCGCACCACCGCGAAGCGCGTAAATCCCAGCGCCTTCAGAATGCCCACCTCGCGCGTGCGTTCCATCACCATGGTGTGCATGTTCAGCAGCACGACCAGAAAACTGATCACAATGCCCAGCCACACCATGGTGCGCGTGAACGGCTTCAACTGCGGCAGGTTCGAGGAGGTCATCAGCGAAACATATTCCGAGAGCGACCGCACGCTGCTCTGCGGCAACAACTTGAGAATCTGCGCCCGCGTGCCTTCGGTATCCCCCTTGCTGCGCACGTAAAACATGGAGACGCGCTGCTCCGCCCCGGCAATCTCCTGCGCCGTGCGGATGGGAATGAAAAAACGCGCGCCCTTGCCGTGGGCCACGATGCCGGTGACGGTAAAGTCATGATTTAGCAGCGTGATGTGGCTGCCCACCTTCAAGTGCCGCTGCTGCGCCATGATGTCGTCGGAAATGGCTTCATCCGGCGCGGCAAAGGGCCGGCCCGCGCGATACAAAAAGCCCTTGCTTAGCGCGTTGAAGCGCTTATAGTCGATGCCATAAATCATCATCAGATTTTTTGGCTCCGTCAGGATGACCGTGGGAGCGACTTCGTCTACGCCCGGCAACGCGGCGATTTGGTCGCCGATACTTTCCTGCATGACGGCGCTGGAGAAGGCCATGAAAATGGAGGAGTTCGGAGGCTGGACCATAATATCGGCGCCGACGCCCTCGACGCGCTTTCCCCATTCGGAAAGAACGCCGGAAGTGAGTCCCACAATCATCAGTACCAAAATGACTTGCATGGCGATGGCGACGACGCTGAGGAGACTGCGAAGTGGCCGGGCAATAATGCTGCCGACGAACATCTGCACCAGTGAGAACGGACCTTCGAAGGTTTCATTCATGAAAAAAATGTACTCGTAAGTGTGCCATTTCTCAACAGGCGCGGGGAAAAAACACCGCGCTGTGCACGGCGCATGCCGAAAACTCCACGAAATATTTCTCGCGCATTAAGTTTTCAACATAAGTGTTGAAAACTTTGTGGAAATACACCGTCGCGGACCCGGTAACTTCCCACTCTTCAACGCTGTTCACCGCTTTGCACCGTTTCTGTGCAATCCCGTCCGGTGTCACGATGTACCGGCAATTTCCCTGCCTGGCGATAAAGTTTTGCCGCACAAAATTTATTGTCTCGCGACGTTTCATTTGCGGACCCAGCGACGTTAGGGAAAACTTTTGCAAACTAACCTCGCATATCCGATTCCAATTGCAGAACTAGTGCAAAGTCAGTACCACTTCGGCGGTCGTTCCAGATGAATCTTGAACTCCTGATTCACGTCCGTAATGTCGTACCAGCGCCCGAACGTTTTCCAGCCATCCGCCACCACCTGGATCAACACTCTGCCCATCGACGCGTTCGGTACGTGTGCCACGCCGTCGCGGCTGGTCTTCACGTTCAATTCCAGTTTTTTATCCTTACTGATTTTGTGCTCTTCCACGTATTTCACGTAGACGCTGGCGTTTTCCACCGCGGCGTTCTTGTCGCCACCGGTGACTTCGATGGTGAGGCGGCTATTCGCAGCCGAACGCGCGGGCGCGGCGTCCGCTTTAGGATCCGGGGCCGGCGCGTTTTGTGCCGCGAGCGGCCGCGGCGTCCCGGCCAGCACGCACCACAGCGCGGCCACCGGGCATAGAACCATCACGAGCGATATTCTTGGACGAATGTTCATGGAATGAGCTAGCCTCTATCCTGTATGCAAGTGCGGTTGGGGGTCAAGTTTCGGCGCATCAGATTCGATGCCGGGCCACCGCCGGACGCTGCTTTTGTACGCGCTTCTCGCCCCGGACGCTCATGCTCATCACGCCCAGGCGCAACGAAAATTTGACGCGCCCGCGGGCGCTGCGGTAGCGTTTAGCAACCTCGCAACACATAACACGGAGATCAAACTCCCAGTATCTGTGCGCAGGCGCGCTCCCACGCTGCTGCTCAGCAAACCAAGGAGATTACGATGGGTTTTGCCACCAACGCCATTCATGTCGGCCAGGAGCCGGATCCCGCCACCGGCGCCATCGTCGCGCCGATCTATCAAACCTCGACGTACGTCTACGAAGAACTCGGCAAGCATAAAGGCTACGACTACGCCCGCAGCAACCATCCCAACCGCAAAGCGCTGGAACGCACGGTCGCCAAACTCGAAGGCGGGCACAGCGCCTACGTCTTCTCTTCCGGCATGGCCGGCATCGACGCGGTGTTCCGCACGCTGCGCCCGGGCGACCATGTGGTGCTTTCCGAAGCGGTTTACGGCGGCGTCTTCCGCCTGGCCACGCAACTGCTGGTGCACTTCGGCCTGGAATTCAGCTTCGTTGATACCTCCGTGCCCGACCTGGTTCACGCGTCCTTCCGTCCCAACACGAAAATGCTGTACATCGAAACGCCTACCAATCCCACCATGCGCGTCACGGACATCGCCGCCGTAGCCAAAATCGCCAGCGGGCGCAACATCACCGTGGTCGTCGACAACACTTTTCTCAGTCCTTACCTGCAGCGCCCCATCGAGTTGGGCGCGCACATGGTCGTGCACTCCATGACCAAATATCTGAACGGCCACAGCGATTCCACCGGCGGCGCGGTGGTGCTAACGCGCCCTGAAGACGCAGAGAAAATTTATTTCATCCAGCGTTCCGCCGGTAGCGGCCTGGCGCCCATGGATTGTTTCTTGGTTTCGCGAGGAATCAAAACTCTTGCCGTCCGCATGCTGCAGCACAACGCCAACGGCATCGTCGTCGCCCGCCACCTCGACGCCCATCCCAAAGTTCGCAAGGTCTACTATCCGGGCTTGCCCTCGCACCCACAGCACGACATCGCCCGCCGTCAGCAGCGAGGACCCGGCGCCATGATTTCCTTCGAACTCGGTTCGCTTGACGCCGCCCGCCGCTTCCTGAATCAGGTAAAACTCTGCGCCCTGGCCGAAAGCCTCGGCGGCGTGGAATCTCTCATCTCCCTTCCGGCGCAAATGACCCACGCGTCCATGCCCGCGGAAGTTCGCGAACGCATCGGCATCACCGATGGCCTGGTCCGCCTCTCCGTCGGTATCGAAGACGTGGAAGACATCAACGCCGACCTCGACCAGGCATTACTGTACGTATAGCGACAGTGCCGCGCCGGATACTCGAACCTGTAAACTCCAGCCTCGGACTTCTGCTCTACCGCACCACGCCAGCCAGCGGACTGGACGCCGCCGCATACAACCTCTTCGGCATCCGCCCCGCCAAAAAGCTCTTGCGGCCCGCAATGGTGGCGTCGCGCATGGCCTCCGCCATCAAAACGGAATCCTGGGCTTCGGCAATCGCGGTATTCATCAAGATTCCATCCGCGCCGAGCTCCATCGCTACCGCCGCATCCGACGCCGTGCCCACGCCGGCATCCACGATCAGCGGCACTTCCGTAATCCGCTCGCGCAAAATCCGCAAATTTGCCGGATTCTGAATCCCCAGGCCCGACCCAATGGGCGCAGCCAGCGGCATAATCGCTGCCGCTCCGGCATCCACCAATTTCCGCGCCGCAATCAGATCGTCGTTGGTATAAGGCAACACGACAAATCCCTCTTTCACCAGTACACGCGTGGCCTCGATCAACTGCTCTGTGTCCGGAAACAGCGTCTGCTGATCCCCAATCACCTCCAGCTTCACCCAATTCGATAGCCCCACCTCGCGCCCTAGTCGCGCCGTGCGAATTGCTTCCTCCGCCGTGTAGCAAGCGGCCGTGTTCGGCAAAATGAAAATCTTCTCGCGATCGATAAAATCCAAGAGCGATTCCTTCGACTTATCCGTCAGATTCACGCGCCGCACCGCCACCGTCACCATGTCCGCGCCAGACGCTGCATGCGCCCGCGCCATTTCCGCAAAGCTGCGGTACTTCCCGGTGCCCACAATCAGCCGCGAGCGAAACGCCCGCCCCGCAATGATCAGCTCATCCGCCATAGGAATCTCCGAAACGAGTTTAGACCTCGCCGCCTCGTGGAACAAATCCGGAGAGGTTGCTAGCTTCGGGTCAGCGGCGGTCAGGCACGAAGCTCTAATTTTCTTCCGGCCGGACGCCTGCGCTGCTTCCCACCGCCGCAAAGCGCGCACGGATGAAGCGGTTCATAGGCTCCGAATAAAGTTTGGCAACTGCTTCCCCGCATAGCGCAGCAATAATAACAACGAGGATGAACAACGCAGGCACAGCGCGCAGCGGCTCGCCCATGGCAACAAAAATTCCAAACAGTCCAAAGACCACGAACATGTGGGTCAGATAAACCTCATAGCTGCTCTGTCCCAATCGGAGAACAGGCTTTATAAGCCGAGGACCCTTCCACTTGCTTTGCGCCACAGCCGCAATAAACAGGCACGTGCCAACCGCGAGGATGCTCATGTCGAGCCCGCTGCGGTACAGCCCCCAAGTTTCCGTCTCCACGGAAAAGCACAGGCTAAAAATCAGCAGCGCGCTTCCGAGCACACCAGCAGTGCAAAGTCCGCCGCGAGAAAGGCGGTAGCGCGAAACCAGCAACGCGGTGAGGCACCCCAGCGCGATGGCGTCCATGCCACCAAAGTACGAATATTCCCGCCACGTCTCGTTCCCGTGCGCCAGCACCGTGCGCGCGACCGGACCCAGCGCAACAAAGCCAAGAAGAATTGCCACAAAGAGTTTGCCGCGACCAAATACTCGGGCAATTAACGGAAAAGCGAGATAGAAAACCTCTTCGACGGACAACGACCACAACACGTCCCAGTTGCCGGGAAGGTATCCGCGCCGGGCCTCCAACACATTGACATGGAAGGTCAGAGCCGCCACCAGCGCTCGCCCCAGTCCCCCGGTTTTTGCCGGCACTACAAAATCGTGCAGGCCAGTAAAGTGGAGAACGCAGAGCACCGCCAGCAACAGAAACAGCAGCGGTGCGATGCGCGCGAAGCGCATTAAGTAAAAACCCCGGAGGTTCACGTTGGGCAACGCGGCCCAGCGCTTCAGCGTCATCGACGTAATCAGAAAACTCGAAACAGCGAAGAACATCTGCACGCCGGGTTGCCCGTTCCAGAACAGAGGCGTCACCAGCCCGTCTGGAAGCCCCTGGTGGTACGGCACTCCGGCAATCACCAGCCGCATGTTGACGTGGTTCATCAATACAAAGAAAATAGCCAGCCCGCGGAGTAAATCTACTCCATCGATACGCGCGCTGACGGCTCCGGTGCTCGGCAGATCCCTGGAAATCACGGTTCATTATGCAGCAGCGCGCCCAGGCATCTTTGGAAAGTTGTGCCAACGGCGAGTGCTCTGATACAAACTCGTGTTGGAAAATCCTTCGAATAGCAGGAGGATAGAACGCATGCACTGCACACGACGCAGGTTGCTCGCGGGCTTAGGACTGGCGGGACTCGAGGCGCTGATGCCGCCACTGGTCAAAAGAGCCGGCGCGTCCTCATCCATCGCGCCACCGGCGGCGGAAATGGGCGCAGTAATATGCCCTTTCAAGCTAGCGGTGATCAATGACGAAATCACGCAGGACTTCGAGAAAGCGTGCCAAATTGTATCCGGGGACTTCGGGCTCCATTGGATTGAGCTGCGCACCCTGTGGAACAAGAACGTGACCGAGCTCAACGAAAAAGAGTTGCAAGACGCACAGAAAATTCTGGAGGAACACAAACTGCGTGTCACGGATATCGCCAGCCCGCTGTTCAAGACCGACTGGCCCGGCGCTCCCCGCTCGTCTCAAAGCGAAACGCGCGACCAGTTTCACGCGGATTTCGACGCCGGCGCTCAGGATAAGCTGCTCGAGCGATGCGTCTCGCTCGCCAAATTTTTTCAGACGGACAGGATTCGCTGTTTCGACTTCTGGCGGCTGGACGATCCGAAGCCATACCGCGCCGCAATCAACGCCAAGCTGCAGCAGGCTGCGCAGCGCTGTGCCAAAGACCACCTCATCCTCCTGCTCGAAAACGAGATGTCCTGCAACACCGCAACCGGCGAAGAATCGGCTGCCGTGTTGCACGCGATTCCTGACCAGAACTTTATGTTGAATTGGGATCCCGGCAACGCCGCAGCCATCGGCAGCACCCCCTATCCGACCGGCTATCAGTCACTGCCAAAAAATCGCATCGGGCATTGCCACTGCAAAGACGTAGTGCGCAAGGCGGAGCAAAAATATGATTGGGCTCCCGTAGGCGCCGGCATTGTGGATTGGGTCGGGCAGCTCCAGGCTTTGCAGAGCGACGGCTTCCACTATGGCCTGAGCCTGGAAACTCACTGGCGCGGGGCGGGCACGCCCGAAGCGTCGACGCGCATCAGCATGGACGGGCTCAGGAAAGCGCTGAGCAAGGCTGGCATCTCGTGTTGATGGCGAGCTATCCTCTCGGCTGGCGGCAGAGCGGCGAGGGCCGTCCGCGATCAGGAAAATTGGTTAAGGAAAACTAACTATGGTTACGCGACGTGAGTTTCTCAATGCCCTCGCAGTGGGCTCGGCGGGGCTGGCTGTGGGAACTACGGCAAAGAGCTATGGCCAGATACTTGGCGCCAATGATCGGCTCAACTTCGCGGTCATCGGCCTGAACAGCCGCGCCTACGCGCATCTCGCGGCGCTCAAAGCCAACAAAATCGCCGCCCGCATCTCGCACGTCTGCGATGTAGACGCCAATATCCTGAAAAAGTTTGCAGATACCACGCAGCGAGAAATGGGCGAGGCTCCAGCGGCCGACAAAGACTTCCGCAAGATTCTCGAGCAAAAAGACGTAGACGCCATCACCATCGCCAGTCCCGATCATTGGCACACCCCAATGGCCATCGCCGGCCTGCAGGCAGGCAAACACGTCTACGTCGAAAAGCCCTGCAGCCACAATCCCGCCGAAGGGGCCATGCTGGTGCGGGCGCAGCAAAAATACCAAAAACTAGTCCAGATGGGGACGCAGCAGCGCTCCTCACCGCACACCATCGAGGTCATCGAAAAAATTCGCGCGGGCGTTATCGGAAAGCCCTACTACGCGAAAGCCTGGTACAGCAACGTCCGCAAATCAATCGGCACCGGAAAAGAAATTCCCGTCCCGCCGCAGCTAGATTGGGATCTATGGCAAGGCCCGGCCCCGCGCCGCCCCTACAAAGACAATCTCCATCCGTACAATTGGCACTGGTTCAAAAACTGGGGCACCGGCGAATCGCTCAACAACGGCACGCACGAAGTCGATGTTTGCCGCTGGGCCCTGGGCGTGGATTTTCCGAAGCGCGTCACGGCCTCCGGCGGCCGTTACCACTTCCAAGACGATTGGCAGTTTTACGACACGCTGCTGACCAGCTTCGAGTACGACGACACGCTGCTCAATTGGGAAGGCAAAAGCTGCGAAGGCATGAAATTCTACGGCCGCGATCGCGGCTCCGCCATCATGGGCACCACCGGGACGGTCATAGTAGATCGCGATGGCTACGAAATTTACGATCTCAAAGGAAGTAAAAAGTCCGAGTTCAAAGCCGGCAGCACCACCTCTTCCTCCGACCTCCAAGGCGCCGACTCCATGACCGACGCGCACTTCGCAAATTTCATTGCAGGGATCCGCACAGGCGAGAAGCTCAACGCTCCCATTGCCGTCGGCAACATCGCCGTGACCATGCTGCAGCTTTCCAACATCGCGTGGGAAGTTAACCGCGAGCTGCATCTCGACACCAAAGACGGGAAAATCGACAACGACCCCGAAGCCATGAAACTGTGGGGCCGCGACTACGAGCCAGGCTGGGCACCGCATGCGTAATCCGAGCCACTTTTCAAGACGGCAACGACTATCGAGAAGAAAGCGAGCAATCACCCGCGTATGAACAACAATTTAACCCGCCGAAATTTCATCCGCTGCGGTGCACTCACCGCGGCGACACTCGCATCCGCAAACAATCTCATCGCCCTCGCGCAAAGCCATCCGTCCCCAGACGCACCATCGCCTATCCGTCTGGGAATCGCCAGTTACACCTTCCGCAATTTCACGCGCGCCCAAATGATCGCCAACATGCAGCAGCTGAAAATCTCCGCGCTGAATACCAAAGACGTAAAAGATCATCTCCCCGTAAATCCACAGGAAGAAAAATCCGCCCTGGCAGAGTACGCCGCCGCAGGCATCACCATTCACGCCGCCGGAGTCATCTACTTCGACAAAGATGAAGACACGGACATGCGTAACAAATTCGAGTACTGCAAACGCGCCGGCATCAAAGTGATCGTAGCCGGCCCGAGCCCGGAGACTCTCCCGCGCCTCGAAAAATTCGTGAAGGAATATGACATGCAAATCGCCATCCACAATCACGGCCCGGAAGACAAGCTCTGGCCTTCCCCGCTCGATGTGCTGAAAGCCGTAAACGGAATGGACCCGCGCCTGGGTTGTTGCATCGACGTCGGCCACACCGTCCGCGCCGGCACCGACGTGCTTCAAGCCATCCACGCCGCCGGCCCCCGCCTCTTTAATCTGCACATGAAAGATCTAACCAACCTCCAGGATAAAGAGAGCCAGGTAGCCGTGGGCGACGGCAAGATGCCGGTAAAAGAAATTTTCCAAACCCTGATCGCACAAAACTACCAAGGCTTCGTGGATCTGGAATACGAGGTCCACGGAGACGACCCCATGCCCGGCGTAACCACCAGCGTCGCCTACATGCGCAGGGTTCTATCCGATATGCGGCACTCGAGCCAGGGATAATTTCTCGGCGCTTGTCTGTATTCCGGCCGTCGCGGCACACACGTGCTGTAAGCCACGCTCGTAAGTTGCGTGATACTGCCAACAATTCGCCATCAATGCAATCAACGCAAATTGTCTTGCAAGGGCTCAGCTTGACGGACCCGCCGCCGTCGGTTATAAACAGTGCTCTTCAGTTCCTCTGACGCCCATGCTCATCGGCTGCAAACGCGGCTTCACTTGACGGTACCTTCCCTGACGCCGGTCGGTCGTTCCGCTAATCCGTTTTTCAAACCTTACTAACACCCATCACGGGCGCATTCTCTTTGCACGGAGGAGGAACCCATGTGTTCTTTGCAATTTCGCATCAAGCCGGTCTGTTTGACTTTAGCGCTGGCCTGCGCCGCCACAGCCATCTCCGTTCGCATGTTTGCGGGCGATGCGGCCAAGCCGGAGCAGCCGAAGCAGGCATCGTTTCAGGTAAAAAATGAATTCAAAGTGCAGGTACCCAAGGGTGCCAGGATGATCCGCATGTGGTTTGCCGTCCCACAAGAGGACGCCGCAACTGTGGTTCGTGAATTTAACGTGACCGCCGATTTTCCCGGTCATTACTACCGCGACGATTGGGGAAACCGTGTAGGCTACGCTGAAATCAACACCCCGGCCGAAGGCCTCATCAACATTCGCGAAAATTTTGGCCTAACGCGCACGGAAATCCGCAACACCATCGACCCATCGAAGACGCGTCCACTGACGGATCCGGAACGAGCCGCGCTCTTCGCCTATCTGCAACCCTCGACCCACGTAATTATCAACGACAAAATTAAGTCGCTCTCCGCCTCCATCGTCGGCGGCGAAACAAACCCGATTCTGGCCGCCCGAAAAATCTACAATTGGACGCTAGAAAACGTGGACTACTGGGTCAAGGACCCGGACCATCTGAAGGCCTCTCCGGTAGGCAGCACGGAGTATTGCTTGACGACAAGAACCGGCAACTGTACCGATTTCCACTCGCTATTCGCGTCGCTATCCATGGCCGCCGGTATTCCCACGCGCCTCGTCTACGGTTCCCTTCTGAAGCCCACCTTGAATGGCGTGCAGATTGACGGAAGCTATCACTGCTGGATCCAGTTCTTCGCAGCAAACTACGGCTGGCTCCCGCTCGACGTTTCCCTGGCGAATATCTACGGTAAGGAGTTCCCCGTCACCGATAAAAATAAAAAACTGGTGGAACTGACCACGGCCACCGGTTACAAAGGACTCGATCCCAGCAAAGTGGACTATTATTTCGGAAGCCTGGATGAGCGACGTGTAATGTGGTCCTCGGGGAGAGATCTGATCATGCAGCCTCCGCAGAGCGATGGACCGGTGAATGCTCTCACGAAAATCTACGTGGAGGTAGACGGAAAACAATCCACGGATTGGACGCGCGAGTTCACCTACGCGGAAGTGGCGAAATAGCCAGCGACCGACGAGTGTGCGCCAGCAATCCATCATCGATCCGGACACGGCCGAACATATCTGAGTGTAAAAATTTGTAGAAGAAGAGGAGAGCGAACTTGGAACTCTGGAAACCTGATCCGACTTTTTATCCTTCACCAAAAATGGCCATGCAAGCGCCGCGGGAAAAGGTTGCGTTCGTAGCCATGCTCAACGCGCAAAGCGATGGCCGTCCCGACGCCCTGGGTGTCGTCGACGTGGACCCCGCTTCCAAAACGTACGCCAGCATCGTCGGCCGGGTGGACATGCCCAACGCCGGCGATGAATTGCACCACTTCGGGTGGAATGCCTGCAGCGCTTGCCTCTGCCCGTACATGGCGCACCCGCATACTGAGCGGCGCTACCTGGTGGTGCCCGGTATCAAATCTTCGCGCATACATATCATTGATACGAAGCCCGACCCGCGCAAGCCGAAGATCGTCAAGGTGATCGAAGCCGAAGTTCTCGCGGAACGCACCGGCTACAGCCGCCCGCACACCGTGCACTGCGGTCCCGAGGGAATTTTCTTCAGCGCGCTAGGCTCCGCAACAGGAGAAGGACCAGGCGGTATCTTCGTCATGGATCCAGACAGCTTCGAGATTTTGGGCAAATGGGAAATCGATCGCGGCCCGCAATATTTTGCCTATGACTTTTGGTGGCATCTCGGATACGACACCATGATCACCAGCGAGTGGGGCACGCCGAGCATGGTGGAAAACGGCGTCAATCCAGAAATTCTTCTCAAAGGTGGCTACGGCCATGCACTTCATATCTGGGATCTGCGAAAGCGCCGCCACCTCCAAGCGCTCGATTTGGGAGCCGAGCACCAGATGGCGCTCGAACTTCGCCCCGCGCACGACCCCAGCCGCGCCTACGGATTTCTCGGCGTGGTCGTTTCCTTGAAGGATTTGTCCGCTTCCATCTGGGTGTGGCATCGCGAAAATGGAGAATGGGGCATACAGAAAGTAATCGGAATTCCCGCCGAACCGGCCGACCCCGAAAAGCTTCCGCCCCTGCTCAAAGGATTCAAAGCCGTGCCGCCGCTCATCACGGACATCAATCTCTCGCTGGACGACCGCTTCCTGTACGTCTCCTGCTGGGGAACCGGAGAATTTCTGCAGTACGATGTCTCCGATCCTTTTCATCCGAAAAAGACGGCTTCTGTCCATCTCGGCGGCATCGTCCGCCGCGCCGGACATCCGAAAAATTCCGCAGCACCTTTGAACGGCGGCCCGCAAATGGTGGAGCTAAGCCGCGACGGACGCCGCGTCTATTTCACCAACTCCCTCTACGCCCCTTGGGACGCGCAGTTCTATCCCGACGGGATTCGCAGTTGGATGGTAAAGCTCGACGCCAAGCCCGAAGGAGGCATGGCCATCGACCCGAACTTCTTTCTCGAATTCGGAGATCTTCGCGGCCACCAGGTTCATCTGGAAGGTGGCGACGCTTCGTCAGACTCTTACTGCTACTCATGAACCATTTTCCGCTATGGCCCTGGGCCGCGATGTTTCTTCTCGGGGCCTGGCACGGCTTCAATCCGGCGATGGGCTGGTTGTTCGCCGTGGCTCTCGGACTACAAAAAAAAAGCGCCGCCGCGATATGGCAATCTCTGGCGCCGATTGCGGTGGGACATTTCATCGCGATAGCGTTGGTGGTAGCCGCAGCGATCCTCGCCGGCGCAGTGCTGCCCTTGCGTTACCTCAAGTTTGCGGCCGCTGGCATTCTTCTGGCCTTCGGACTCCGTCTGTTAATTCGCAAAAGCCATCCGCGTGGGGGTGGCATGCAAATCGGCTTTCGCGATCTGACAATTTGGTCCTTCCTGATGGCCTCCGCTCACGGCGCCGGATTCATGCTGTTGCCAATCTTGTTGAAAATGTCGGCTTCGCCGGTTGCGGCAGAATTAGGCGATTCCGCGCACCATCTCCACGCGGCCGCCTTCGGAGGGCCGTGGACGGCGTCAGCGGCCTTGCTCATCCACACACTCGGCTATCTTCTCGTAACCGGGCTGCTCGCGTTTGTAGTCTATGAGAAACTCGGGCTAGAAGTTCTGCGGAGAGCCTGGGTGAACTTGGACCTAATCTGGGCCGCGGCGCTCATCGCGACCGCTGCCCTAACCCTGCTGATTCCCACGTAGCATGTCGAGCCGAAAGGATCGCGCAGGAACAAACCCTCAGAAAAGCATGCGGCGATTCAGGAAGAGCCTCTAGTCCGCTTTGGCCTGCGACTGGCCAATTGGAGCGAGCGCTGGTTTCCGGATCCGCTGATTTTTGCTCTGCTGGGAATCGTGGTGGTCTTTATTGTGGGACTGTTGTTACACCAGAGTCCGGCAAAGCTGGCCATTCAGGGCGGCAAAAACTTCTGGTCCCTCGTCCCGTTCACCATGCAAATGGTGATGATTATCATCGGCGGTTATGTCGTCGCATCCACGCCGCTCGTATATCGCGACATCCGCGCCTTGGCCGGACTTCCAAAGACCGCGCGCGGAGCGATCGCCCTCGTGGCGCTTTTTTCCATGCTCACCTCGCTCATCTCCTGGGGCCTGAGCCTTGTCTTTAGTGGACTTTTTGTTCGAGAGCTGGCTCATCGCGTAAAAGGCATGGACTATCGCGCTGCTGGCGCCGCCGCCTATCTCGGGTTGGGCGCGGTCTGGGCCCTGGGACTGTCCTCTTCCGCCGCCATGCTCATGGCCACCAAATCCGCGATGCCGCCATCTTTGTTCAGCATCAGTGGCCTGATTCCGCTCACGCAAACTCTCTTCTTGTGGCAAAGCATCGCCACGACCGCCATCCTGATCGGACTATCGGTGACCATTGCTTACTTGTCCGCGCCCTCGCCCGAGAACGCCAGGACCGCTGAGTCCTACGGCATCCAGTACGAGCCAATTCGTTCGAGCCTCGAGCCCAAATCCAAACCAGGCGAATGGCTGGAATACAGTCCGCTGCTTACGATCCTGGTCGTCCTATTATTGTGGTGGTATCTCATCGACGTCTTCCGCACCTCGCCGCAAGCCGCACTGGCTGCGCTGGACCTGAATACCTACAACCTCATGTTCATTACCGTGGGGCTTTTATTGCACTGGCGTCCGAAGCGCTTTATGCGCGCGGTAGCGGAGTGCGTTCCCGCCACCGGCGGGGTGCTGATCCAGTTCCCGTTTTACGCCGTGATCTTCGGAATGATTGTCGGAACCGGGATCGCCGATGCGTTGGCAAAACTTTTCGCTTCGGTCAGCACCCACGGCACCTATCCGTTGCTGGTAGCCATGTACTGGGCGGTCCTCGGCGTCTTTATTCCTTCCGGCGGCAGTAAGTGGGTGATCGAAGCCCCTTATGTCCTGCAAGCCGCAAATCTGCATCAGGGCATCTCGGCTGGGTGGTGCAGATCTACAACGCGGCGGAAGCTCTGCCCAATCTCGTCAATCCGTTTTGGATGCTGCCGTTATTGGGAATACTGAAATTGCAGGCCAGGGATATCGTTGGATACGGAATGTTGCAGCTAATCGTTCACGTTCCCGTCGTATTTTTCCTCTGCTGGCTCTTCGCCCGTTATATTCCGTACCTGCCGCCCATAAAATAGGATTGCCCTACGAACTCAGGATCGCGCTTGCCAGTCAATAACGACGAGGGTCATGTCATCCTCCTGCGGACGGCCTGAAGAGCGGGCGGACCAGCGGGAGATTTCGCTGAGTAGCCCGTCCGCCAACGCCGGCGTCGATAGGCGCGCATGGAACCCAGGAATTGTGAACATACGCGGGCGGCGGTGAGACAAATGACCTTGTTCACATGGCGATTGTTCTCGCCAGAGTAAAACTTCATCCGCTAATAAAAAAAGGCCGGCTCGAATCGTGCCGGCCTTTCCGTCGGCAGGAATCTACTGCGGAGTTGTAACTGAAGCGACGGGTTGCACGTTGAGGGACACGACCTTCGCGCCGATCACTTCGCCCGAAACGACCAGCTCGACGCGGCGATTCTCTTGACGCCCTTCCGAGGTGTCGTTCGAGGCGATCGGCCTGCTCTTGCCATAGCCCGTGGCGGTCGTCGAGGATTCCGGGACGCCTTCGTGGGTTAGATAGTCCCGCACGCCCTCGGCGCGTTGCTCCGAGAGTTGTTGATTGAAAGCGTCGGTGCCAACGCTATCAGTGTTGCCTTCGACCGCCAGGTTGAGCGATGGGTAGGCGAGCACGATGCCGGATATCTTGGCCAGCTTCTCGCGGGCCAACGGACGGAGCGTGAACTTGCCGGAGTCAAAGAGCACGTCCGACATATTGACGACGAGGCCGCGAGCGGTGTCACGCGTTTCCAGGATCAGGTTGAATTGCTGGAGGAGACGTGCGCGTAGCGCTTCGCGGTCGTGCACCGCCTGTTGCAGCTGTGCATCGGAGGAGGCCGCTGCGGCTTCGGCGGAAGCCGCAGCGGCACGATTCCGCTCGGCATCCGCTTCTGCGGCTTGCTGTTGTTGCTGGGCGTCGTTGCGGGCTTGTTCGGCCGTGGCTTGCGCACCCGCAGCCTGTTGGGCGGCCGCTTGCGCTTCCAGTCTTCTGCGCTCCGCGTCATTGCGCTCGCGCACGGCCTCGACGGTCACCGCTTCGGCATTCATTCGGCCCTGCGCCTCTTCGTTGGCCCGCGCCTTGGCTGCGGCTTCACGGTTGGCTCCCGCGTTGCGTTCCGCCTCGGCGCGGTCTTCGTCGATATGTTTCACGGAGATTTCTCGCGCGTCTTCCGCGGTCTGCACCACTTCACGAGACACTGCGACCAGCGACTTCTTGCTTTCATGCCTGCCCGTGGCGATCGCATCGGCTTCGTCCATCTGATGAACGGCCTTTTCGTAACTTTCCGTGGCGTACCTTTCCGCGCCAGCGGATCGCGCAATGCGCACAGCGTTGCGCGCTTCAAAAAATTCCAGCGGCAATTTGCTGTCCAGGACCACCGGGTCAAACTTGTAGCCCGTGGGTATGTAACCGCCACGATCGATCAGTTCATACCTGGCATCCACGGCCTCGGTGGCGCCCACGGTATCCGGACGAACGACGTTCTCCATGACCACTAGGTTGCTGGGGCGGCGAACCGCGTAATACGGTTCGGCGGTTACAATCAGCGCAAAAGCCTGCAAGTCGGTGGTCACATCCAGCTTGCTGCGGTGGTTATCGCCCACCAGGACTTCGCCCACATTGACGGGCCTGCCCTCCGGCGAAATCGCCCACAATACATAAGTTAGGTACTCGGTGCCAAAGCTTGTCGGCCTGTCCAGCCCGGAAAATTCGGCACCAATTTTCATCGTTCCGCGCTTGCTCTCGACTTTAGCCTCGCCCGCGGCTCCAGGCATCAAATCAGTTCCCTGAAAATCCACCTTTGTGGATCCGCTGCGGTGTCGGTAACTCACCGCCCTCGTCGTTCGGCTTACCACATTGATGCGATACTCGGGCGCTGCAGTCCTGGAGTCGGCGGGAACTTGCGCCTGCGCTTGTGCGGATGCGCCAATCAGCATTGCCACTGCCAGCGTGAATCCTGATTTCTTGAACATAAGTCTCCTTCGAAAAAACCCTCGACACCCGAGTATCGGCCTTTGCAAAGCGCAATACTGTGCGTTAACGCACAGGCCGCGGACCGGTAAGCCTCGAAAGATTCACTACGCCGCGCGTGACATGGGCGCCGTTCGGCGTACGTATGGTGCGGGATCGCCAATGAATATGGCTTGCCGGATACTCGGGACGGCGACGAACCCCCCAAAATTCCTGTTGGACGTTTCAAAGTACGTCGGACCGGTGTAAACTCGCAAAGTTTGCAAAATGTCTGTGGAGGTCTTGCTTGATGCGTGTTCGGATGAGTTTGCTTGCAATTACGTTGATCGCCGCTTGCGCGGCACTGCCCACTGCTGTACGGGCGCAGAAAGATGGCGTCGTCGATATTCCCTACACAAAATTTGTCCTCGATAACGGCCTCACTTTGATTGTTCACGAAGACCACAAAGCTCCCATCGTCGCCGTCAACATGTGGTATCACGTCGGCTCCGGCAACGAAAATCCCGGCAAAACGGGCTTCGCCCACCTCTTCGAGCACCTGATGTTCGGCGGCAGCGAGCACGCCAAGGGCAGCTACATCGACGTCATGGAAAAAATTGGCGCCACCGACCTTAACGGCACCACCAATTCCGACCGCACCAATTATTTCGAGGACGTCCCCACCCCCGCGCTGGACCTCGCCCTGTGGATGGAATCCGATCGCATGGGCCACCTCCTCGGCTCCCTGGATCAAAAAACTCTCGACCTGCAACGCGGCGTGGTGCAGAACGAAAAACGCCAGGGCGAAAATCAGCCGTACGGCGTCACCCGACAGTTACTCACCAAAAATACCTATCCCGCCGGTCATCCCTATTCCTGGACCACCATCGGCGACATGGCTGACCTCGACGCCGCCTCCATGAAAGACGTTCAGGATTGGTTCAAGATCTACTACGGTCCTTCCAACGTCGTGATCGTCGTCGCCGGCGACATCGATCCGCAAACTGCCAAAGAGAAAGTTCAAAAATACTTCGGCGACATTCCGGCCGGACCTCCCGTCGCCCACCAGCAAGTGTGGATCGCCAAGCGCACCGGCACGCACCGCGAAATCGTGCAGGATCGCGTTCCGCAAGCGCGCATCTACAAGGTCTGGAATATTCCGGAATTTGGCAGCGCCGATGGCGATTATCTCGACATGGTCAGCGACGTTTTGGCCAAAGGGAAAACTTCTCGCCTCTACAAACGCCTCGTCTACGACGACCAAATCGCCACCGCCACCGTGGCGTATGCCGACACCAACGAAATCGCCGGACAATTTGCCATTCAGGTGACCGCTCGCCCCGGCCAGCCGGCCGACAAGGTCCAGGAAGACCTCGACAAAGTGGAAAAAGAAATCGATGAGGAAGTGGCAAAATTCCTGAAGGACGGCCCCACTCCCGAAGAACTCGAACGCGTGAAAATCCAGGATGAAGCCACATTCATCCGTGGCGCGGAACGCATCGGTGGATTCGGCGGTAAATCCGATATTTTGGCCAGCAGTCAGGTGTATCTCGGCAGTCCCGACGCATATAAAATCAGCGAGAAGCGCGTCCACGACGCTACCGCCGAAGATCTTCGCGAAGCCGCCAAGCGCTGGCTCAGTGACGGCGTTTATATTCTCGAAGTCCTGCCCTTCCCCGAGTACAAAACCGCTTCGACCGGCGCGGATCGTTCCAAAATGCCCGACGCTGGCACGCCGCCGGAGTTGAAGCTGCCAAAACTGCAAAAAACTACTCTGTCCAACGGACTGAAAATTGTCCTCGCCGAGCGCCACGACACACCGATCGTCAACTTTTCGCTCATTACCGATGCCGGGTTCGCCGCCGATCAACTCGCCTCTCCCGGTACCTCCAGTCTGACCACCGCGCTCCTTACCGGCGGCACCAAGACCCTCAATGCCCTGCAAATCAACGATAAACTGGAACTCCTTGGCGCGGAATTGACCGCCGCTTCCAATCTCGACTCCTCCATCGTCAAGCTCTCCGCGCTGAAAGCGAAACTCGATCCCTCGCTGGACCTTTACGCCGACGTGATTTTGCACCCGTCTTTTCCCGAAGCCGATTTCAAGCGTCAGCAGAAGTTGCAACTCGCCGCCATCCAGCGCGAAGAAAACACGCCGATCCAGATGGCGCAGCGTGTCATGCCTGCGCTGCTCTATGGCGCTGGTCATGCCTACGGTAACCCGCTGTCTGGTTCCGGAAACACGGAAAGCGTCGGCAAACTCACGCGCGAAGATCTCGTCAAGTTCCACAGCGTGTGGTTCCGGCCCAACGACTCGACACTCGTGATCGTCGGTGACACCAAGCTGGACGAAATCAAACCCAAACTCGAAAAACTTTTCGCCGGCTGGAAAACTGCGGACGTACCCAAGAAAAACATCGGCACGGTTTCGCCGCCCGCCAAATCCAGCGTCTACATAATGGACAAACCCGGCGCTCAACAATCCATAATCTACGTCGCCAACATCGCGCCGCCCACCGCCAATCCGCAGGAAGTGGCCATAGTGGCTATGAACGACGAGCTGGGCGGCACCTTTGGTTCGCGCCTGAACATGAACCTGCGCGAGGACAAGCACTGGAGCTACGGCGTGCGCACCATTCTCGTCAAGGCACGCGCGCAACGGCCCTTCACGTTCATTGGCCCGGTGCAAACGGACAAGACCAAAGAGTCGCTCGTCGAGGCCAATAAAGAGCTGCGCGGAATCCTCGGCGGCAAACCAGTGGCTCCCGAAGAGCTAGCCAAGACGCAATCCAACGAGACCCTGAAACTGCCTGGCTCGCGCGAAACGCTTGACGCTCTGGAGAGCACCATCGACGATCAGGTGCAATACGGCCTGCCCGACGATTATTACGAGACCTACGCTGGAAAAGTTCGCGCACTCACCGTTCCCGACGTGGAAGCCGCCGCCAAAACCGTCGTCCATCCCGACAACTTCATCTGGATCGTCGTCGGCGACCGCGCCAAAATCGAACCTGGCATCCGGGAACTAAACCTCGGCGAAGTCCACGAATTAACGCCCGAAGGCAAAGTCATCTAGCTTACAGATCCGCCTTCGCGTACCGCGGCAAACCCAGGAGGAATCGTCGCAAGCATTTTGCGATGATTCCTCCGTCCCAACCCAGTAAAGCTGTTATCCCAAGCCTCAGCGAGGGATCTGGTTTTCTGTTCCGCCGCCGGCCACGTATCCGTTGCGCGGAACAATAGTGACGCTGGTCAAAATTTCTGTGAGGCGATCGAAAATGTCGTCGCGGTCAACGCCGGCTTCGGACGCCTTTGCGGACGAGGCGCCTGTACTTACACTCATCGCAAATTCATAACACGCGTCATTGTCGTACACGTGATAAAACTTCTCCTGGGTCGCACTTCCCGGCGCACCGCTGGCATCGTCAACATCAACGCCCGTCTCCGCAAAATCGATGGTGCCAACGGTTACCTGCGAAGAGGGAAAAGTTGCGCCGTCTCCGCCTTCGGCATCGGAAATCTGAAATTGTCCGCATTCCGTTTCCGCAATTTGCGGATTCACGCGCACGGTCAGCGATCCATTTTTGAAGTCCGTTCCCGGATACAATCTCGCCGGAATGATCACCGTCGCCAACGTCACGCCGCCGCTTCCCGCAAACGCCGACGCCGCGGCTGGCTGTCCGGATAGGTTCAAGTTGGCGTTGGCTCCTTTTCTCAGCACGTACGTGCGCGGATATTGCCACGCCACGCCGTATCTCTTGCTGACGTAAACTGCCGGCGTCACTTCCTTCGCCTCCGCGCTACGCGTAGCTGAATCCGCACTTGCTGGAAGCAGATTCGCGTTTGGTACTTTCTGCGCAGGCTTGCCAAGAGCTTCCACCTTGGCCGCCCCGTGCAGGAATTGCGCTTCGCGGGCACGCGAAGGGCGGCCGAGTTGGCTAACCACAATTGCGCAGGTAAATAGTCCGAGCCAGATGGCGATGGTCCGCGCGCGACTGGGGATCTCATCGGCGGAGGACTCTACGGCATGAAAAATCGCGTCGTTGTTTTGTCTGCCGTTTCGTTTGTTGGCGAAATTCGATTCATCGTGTTCGTTGCGGCTCAAGTTTGTTGGTTGATTGGGTGACATGGCGTCTCCTTCGCGGGACGCATTCACTGTGGCAAACCGCCAACCACTCCAAAAACATTGATTGCAAAAGGCTTAGCTCGGCGCGGCGGGTTAGAGGCTGCGGCTCGCAGTACACAACGTGGCCTGGGGGACCCACTTTTCAACCTTACCCGTCGACTGGCGAATCAGCTCTGCGCCCTAATGTTGCAGCTGCGGGCGCGGTTCCGGCGCATCTGCGTACAGCGTTTCGATGACCTCGCGGTATTTTTGCTCTATCACGCGGCGCTTTAGCTTCAGGGTGAAGGTGAGGCTGCCGTCGTCGAAGGTGAAATCGTCGGGGAGTAAGGCGAAGCGCTTGATGGTTTCGTATTGGGCCAGATGCGAGGTTAGACGCCGAACTTCAGCGTCGATCAAGGCTCTTACGAAGGGATGGTCGACAAATTTCGCGTTCGAGGGCAGCGGCACGTTTTCCGCTGCGGCCTTCGACGCGATGGTATTGCGATTTGGCACGATGAGCGCAACTACGAATTTGCGCTTGTCGCCGATGACCATGGCATTCAAAATAAACGGGCTGGTTTTCAGCGCGTTTTCGATGGGTTGTGGCGCGACAAATTTTCCGCCCGCGGTTTTGAGCAGGTCTTTTTTGCGGTCGGTGATGAAGAGATAATTGTCTTTGTCCAGATAGCCGATGTCGCCGGTGCGAAACCAGCCCTCTTCGTCGAGGACTTCGCGTGTGGCCCCCGGATTCTGATAATAGCCCTGCATGATGCAGGGCCCTTTGGCAAGAATCTCGCCATCTTCGGCAACACGCAGTTGTACGTTGGGGATCGGCTGGCCAGAACTGCCAACGCGATTCCGCGGATAGTTGGAAGTAAGCACCGGAGACGTTTCCGTCAAGCCATAGCCTTGATAAATCGGGACACCGATGGCCCAGAAAAATTCCGCGAGGGGTCTGGCCAGCGGAGCTCCGCCGGAGAGCACCACGCGGAGACGGCCGCCGGTGCCGGCGCGAATTTTCGCGTAAACTAGGCGGTCAGCTAGCGCCCATTGCAATTTCAGAGCGATGCTTACGTCGTTTTCGCCGCAGCGCCACAAGGCAATTTTTCCCGCCAGTTGGATGGACCAATCGAAGATTTTGCGTTTCACGCCGGTATTTTTGCTGCCTTGCTCCATCACGCGGGCGTAAATTTTTTCGAAGACGCGCGGCACAGCGGCCATCACCGTGGGATGCAATTCGAGCAGCGCCTGGGACACCTGCTCGACGGCCGGGACGTACGCAACGGTAACGCCGGTAAAGATGTAAACGTAATCGAGCATGCGGCCGTACACGTGGGCCAACGGGAGGAAGGAGATCGCCAAATCCCCTTGCGCGTCCAAACGTAAATCGTGGCAAGAGTCCGAGACGTTGGAGCAGAAATTGGTGTGCGTGAGCATCACGCCCTTGGGCTCGCCGGTGGTTCCAGAGGTATAGATGATGGAGGAGAGCTGGCCGGGCAAAACTTGCGAGGCGCGCATCCGATAAGAGGAAATCTCGGCGTCGCCTGTGCCCACAATCAAGGTTTCGTAGCGCAGCGCGTCGAACGGCAACGTCTCGCCCGCGTCGGCGACCACGATGTGTTCGAGAGTTGGCAGTTGTTCGCGAATGGCGAGCAACTGCTGGAATTGTTCGGCGCCGGCCACAAAGGCCACGCGCGCGCCGCAATGATTGAAGATGTAGGCCATGCGCTCCGCGGACTCGTGAAAATAGACTGGGACGGTGATGGCGCCGTTGCCGGTGATGGCGAAGTCGGCGGTGTGCCATTCGGGACGGTTGGTGGCGAAAATCACAACGCGGTCGCCCGGCTTCACGCCAAGTTCGGCAAAGGCAGAAGACAAACCAGCCACACGGCGCAAGAATTCCTGGGAGGAGATTGCTTCCCAGCGTGAGGCGGTGCGAAACATTTGCGCGCGGGGATTGGGCTGCGCGTCCACAGCCTGGAGCAAACGGGAGGGGAGGGTGCCGTAAGTCATCGAGATTTCTGACTCTACCCCAGCATCGCAGCAAGCGCAATGCGTCGCGCCTGCAGTCGCCGTTTATTGGTCGTCCGCCGTTTCTTGATGGCGCCATGTGCTTCACCTGACAGCAGTTCAGGCAAGAATCCGCGGCCACAACGGCGGCGGCCACAGCAATGAATACGACAATGTTCAGCCGCGGCTGGGCTAATCGATCGTTAGGGTGGTGGTGGCGGTGGCGGAGATAGACGGCGACGAATTGTCCGTGCCGGTGATGACCAGGGTGTAGGTGCCCTTGGCAGCGAAGGGGCTCGTGGGGGTCGACGAGGAAGATGAACTCGCGCTGGAACAGCCCGACAACGTTAGCCCGAGCGCGACGAGCAGAAAGACGGCGCCAAACGCACTCAGCCTGCGGTAGCGGAAGCTGAGCAAGCCGACGAAAAGCAGGCCTGCGAGCAACAAACCGGGTTGTGCGCGATTTGGCCAGGAGAGCGGTGGAACATCTCCACGGGCGATCGGGGAGGTGCCACTCATCTTATGGTTATTGGCTGGCGCGTTGGTTACCGCGGGGCCGGCGCAGGACGATGTGGTGAAGACAGTAATGGTGGAGGTAACGGCGGCGGTACTCGAAACGGTTGCGGCGGGCAAAACGAAGCAGACGTTCGAGATCGCGGGACTGATGGACGCCGTCAGGTTCACTGTGCCGGTATAGCCGTTCTGCGGCGTGATCGTGACGGTGGACGTGACGGAATTGCCGGCGGAGACGGTGGCGCTGGTTGCCGTCAGCGTGAAGGATTTTGGCGTATTAGAGACCGTCAAGGTTATTGAACCGGTGGACGGGGAGTAATTCGCATCGCCGGAGTAGGTGGCGGTTATGGAGTGGATACCGATAACGGTAGAGACGAAAGTAATGTTCGCCGAGCCGTTCGACAAGGGCAAAGAGGAACTCTGCGTAACGCCGTCGACGATGACCGTCAAAGTGCCGGTGGGCGTGGCGGTGCTGGAGCCGGAAGCGGAGGCTACGGTGATGGTGATGACGTCGTTTGCGCCCGGAGTCGGCGTGCTGGTGACGGCAGAAAGCGTGGTCGTGGTGGCGACGGGCGATGAAGAAGTTGCTCCAGGCCAGGCTAGCAACAAATTGTCAAAGTCGACAGAGCCCAGGCCAGAGGCTTGGTCGTAACCAGTAGCGGCGGGATATTGCGATTCGCCGGCAGCGGAACAGTAGGTCCCGCCGGCGGTGCATTCGTTGCTGCCGCTGGTGATGTCGTGAAATGCCGCGGCATAGGTGGTCGAGTCGGCGGCTAACTTATAGAGAATGGGATTGACGACGCCCTGGCCGGTGGAATTCAGTTTCTGGTTAATGATGGCGACCATTCCGGCGAAGATAGGCGCGTCGAAACTGGTGCCGCCGGCGACGGTCAGATATACGTCATTGCTATCCCGAAAGCCATTCGCGCAGCTGCCGGTGATATCGACCGAGGAATCGCTGGAACAGTAGAGAAAGCCAGCGTTGTTGGGCGAGGCGGTCAACGAAAGATCCGGCACCAGGCGAAAACTGCCAGAAGGGATGCCGGGCACCCCCTTTTGCCAAGTGGGCCTCGAGGTGAGAGTGCTCGTGCCTCCGCCGCCGGAGGAAAGACCACCGGAGGAGGAGTCGTCGTTCCAAACCTGCTCTGGAATGTAGGAGAGCGCCGAGCTGATGATGTCGCTGCTACCCTGGGCGTCCCAGTATGTGGTGTTGCCAACAACGACATCCGCCGCGGGAAATTCCGTGCCACCCATGCCGGTCACATATTGACTGCTCGAGGGAAAATCGACAGCCAGCGCTTCCTGTTCCGTGGTGGTTTGATCGGTGTTTCCGTGGCAGTCGGTCGATCCGTCGTCACCGTCGGCGGTGATGACGGATTGGCCTTGCGAAGCAGCTTGCTCGAGCTTGGCATTTAGCGAAGCGTAGGTGCCGGAGGCGAGATCGGATTCGCAATCGCCATAGCTTATGGTGATAACTGGCGCGGTTTGCGAATCAATGGCGTAGGTGAGGGAGTCAAAGACACTGTAGTTTTCGCTGTTGCCCACGTAAACGAAATATATGGTGGCGCCTTTGGCGATAGCGCCGGAGTATTCGAGATCGAGGTCCGATTCCGATTCGTCGCCGGTGGAAATCGCGGCGGTGCCGGAATTTGGGACCAAAAGCATAATGGGGTCCTTGGTGGGCAGTCCCGCCGCTTTTTGGAAATTTTCAATGTCCGAAAGTACAACCTCGGACTGCCCAACGTCGGCGATGGATTGCCCCGATCCCGTGTAACCTGCGCTATACGCGGGGTTGATGTTGTAGATGGTGGCGATGTCTCCAGGTGTCAGGAAATGGCTACCGGATTGGCTGGAAGTGAAATTAGCCGTGGGTGCCCGCTGCGGCGAGCTGATCTTGACGTGAGGCTTAGGACGGAAGGTGGAGAGATTGGCTACTGTTTGCACCACCGAAGAAAGCGCTGTTGGGACGGAAAGATCCGCCGAGGGGCCAAAGTGCTTTTTTCCATTTACATTGTAGTAGTGAAGCTCCGTAGCGAAGACAGCCTCGACCTGTTGCGCGGTACCTGAGAAGGCGATGCGATCCTTGCTGCGCGAACTTCCGTCCATCGAAAAGCCCTGTTGCTGGAGCCAGAACTGCACCTTGGCGATATCGACGTCTGCCACTCCAAAGCGCGCGGCGAACTGATCCGGCGTGAGCCACTGGTGATAGAGGGGCGAAGCTGGATCCTGCTGCGCCGCGATTAATGATTGCAGAGCGGACTCTTGCGCGGTCGAGCGGTTGAAAACCATGCTGATGCCTGCGAGCTTGGTCCCCGGAGGCATGCGGCCAGCCTCATATTCCGGCCTGGCCATGGGCGAATGACTGCCCGGCAGTACGGCTCGTTGCGCGCTGTCGATCTCCGCGGAAATGCGCGGCGCGGGAGTCTGCGCCAGCAACGTCGAAGTAAGGGAAAGAAGGGCAGCTAACGAACCACCCGCGAGCAGCCCTTTCCGTCCAAATGTTTTGAGCAAGGTATGCATAACCATCCTTACAAAATGGGTCGAAGGCTGGTTTCGACCGTCGCAATCGCGGGAGTTACCTACAATTTGAGTCGGGCGGGGGGGTGTAGAGTTGTAAGCCAGCAGCAAAATTCTACACTTCTTAGCGATCTTAGCAAAAGTTCTTCGCTTCTTCACCTGACCCCTGGGACAGGGCGCATTCCTGCAATGCGGGGTCACCGCCACAAAGGCCGAAGCGGACTGTTATAGTATGGGATTGGCGTGGAGTTTCGGAGTTCAATGACTATGAGTGTAACTTTTTCTGATGCGGTAACGGGGACTTCGCCTTCAAAGGGACCGTTTCGCGCAGCGCGGGGCACGCAGATTTCCTGCACGGGATGGCAGCAGGAAGCGGCTTTGCGGATGTTGATGAACAATTTGGATCCGGAGGTGGCGGAAAAGCCGGAGGAGTTGGTGGTTTATGGGGGTACGGGGAAGGCGGCGCGGAATTGGGAATGCTTTCACGCGATTGTGCGGGCGCTGCGCGAGCTGGGGAATGATGAGACGTTGCTGATTCAATCTGGAAAGCCAGTAGGGATTTTTCGAACGCATGAGTATGCGCCGCGGGTATTGCTTTGCAATTCGAATCTGGTTGGTTATGCGAATAATTGGGACAAATTTCGGGAACTCGATCGTGCTGGGTTGATGATGTATGGGCAGATGACGGCGGGGAGCTGGATCTACATTGGGACGCAAGGGATTTTGCAGGGAACCTACGAAACGTTTGCGGCGTGCGCGCGAAAACATTTTGGCGGGAATTTGGCGGGAAAATTGGTGGTGACGGGCGGGCTGGGCGGAATGGGCGGAGCGCAGCCGCTGGCCGCGACGATGAATGGGGCGGCGTTTCTGGGGATTGATGTGGATGCGGAGCGCATTAAGCGGCGGGTGAAGACCGGCTATTGCGATGTGATGGTGAATAGTTTGGATGAAGCTTTGCGCATTTTGAAGAATGCGGTGCGCAAGGGCGAGGCTACTTCTGTTGGATTGGTAGGAAATTGCGCGGATTTGATTCCGGAGATGGCGAAGCGCGGCGTGGTACCGGATGTGCTTACGGATCAGACCTCAGCGCATGATCCGATTGGCGGGTATGTGCCGAGCGGGATGACGCTCGCGGCGGCGATGGAACTGCGTCAGAGGGATCCGGAGGAATACAAGAAACATTCGACGGCCTCCATGGCCGCGCATGTTCAAGGAATGCTCGATTTGCAGAAATTGGGCGCGGTCACCTTTGATTACGGAAATAATATTCGGACGTTTGCATTCGAGCATGGAGTCAAGAACGCTTACGATTTTCCGGGATTTGTGCCGGCGTACATACGGCCGCTATTTTGTGAGGGGAAAGGGCCGTTTCGCTGGGCGGCGCTTTCGGGCGAGGCTTCGGATATTGCGCGGACGGATCAATTGGTGCTGGAGATGTTTCCAGAGGATGCACATCTGGCCCGGTGGATTAAATTGGCGCAGAAGCGGGTTAGGTTTCAGGGACTGCCTTCACGGATTTGCTGGCTGGGGTATGGGGAACGCGACAAATTTGGTTTGGCGCTAAATGATTTGGTGGCTTCTGGGGAGTTGAAGGCGCCGATTGTGATCGGACGGGATCATTTGGATTGCGGATCGGTGGCGTCGCCTTATCGCGAGACCGAGGCCATGCTCGATGGATCGGATGCTGTTGCGGATTGGCCGCTCTTGAATGCCCTTTTGAATACAGCCAGCGGGGCTTCCTGGGTTTCGATTCACAATGGCGGCGGGGTGGGGATTGGGTATTCCCAGCATGCGGGGCAGGTTACCGTGGCGGATGGAACGAAAGAGATGGCGGAGCGGATTGCGCGGGTGCTGACGAATGATCCGGGGATGGGAGTGATTCGGCATGTGGATGCGGGGTATGGCGAGGCGAAGACATTTGCGGAAGAGCATGGCGTGAAGATTCCTATGCAGCCGCAGGATTAGAAACCGCTCGGAATTGCTGACTGAAAAATATTGAGGGGTGGTCGATTGAATCATTACGCCTGGGCAGGCTGGGGCGCAGCATGCTACGTCCCTACAAAGGCAAGATCGCGTGTAGGGTGAGCAAGGCACTTCTCATTACCGGAGCGGCTCAACTGTTGACGTTGCGCGGGCGGGGGGCGCGGCGCGCTGGCTCCCTTTCGGAATTGGGGATTATCAAAGACGGAGCGCTGCTGATTCGCGACGGGTTGATTCTTGCGGTGGGGACGCGGGCGAAAGTCGAGGCGCTGCGGGAGGCGAAGGCGGCGGAGAAGAGTGATCTTGGTGGACGCGTAGTGATGCCGGGGTTTGTGGATTCGCATACGCATCTGGTGCATGCGGCTAGCCGGACGGAAGAGTATGAGTTGAAGATTGCCGGGGCTAGTTATGAAGAGATCGCGCGTAAGGGCGGCGGAATTCTCAATTCCGTAAAAAAACTGCGCGTGGCTACGAACGAGGCGCTCAAAACGCGGGCGATGGGTGCGCTGGCGAGATTCGCCGCTTATGGGACGACAACCATTGAGGCCAAGAGCGGGTACGGGCTGGATGTCGCTAGCGAACTGAAAATTCTGGAGCTGCAGAAGAGCCTGGCGGCGGAGCAGGCGATTGAAATTGTTTCTACTTTTTTGGGCGCTCACGTCGTTCCGGCGGAATATCGCGCGAAGAGAGACGGGACGGAACGCTACATTGAATTGTTGACTGAGACGCTTATGCCGGAGGTCGCTTCGACCGGACTTGCGGAGTTTTGCGATGTATTTTGCGATCGTGGAGCGTTTACGCGGGAGCAATCGCGGCGAGTGTTGCAAGCGGGCGTGGATTTGGGGCTCGCGCCGCGGGTGCATGCGGAGCAGCTCACGCGCACGGGGGCTGCGCAACTGGCGGTGGAACTGGGTGCGGCTAGCTGCGATCACTTGGAACAGGTGAATGGCGCGGATATTCGGGCGCTGGGGAAATCGAACACCGTGTCCACACTGTTGCCTGGGTGCGATTTTCATTTGGGGCTGAAGAAATATGCGCCGGCGCGGGCCTTGATTGAGGCGGGGGCGATTGTGGCGCTGGCTACGGATTACAATCCGGGCACGAGTCCTACGGTGAGCATGCCGATGATACTTTCGCTGGCGTGTGCGCAATTGCGGATGACGCCCGCGGAGGCGATTACCGCGGCTACGATCAATGGGGCTTACGCGCTGCGGTGCGCGGAGAAAATTGGTTCGTTGGAGGCGGGGAAACAGGCGGATTTTGCGGCCTTCGATGTGGCGGATTACCGGGAAATTCCCTATTATTTTGGAGTGAATACGTGTGCGATGACGTTTAAGCACGGGCGGGTCATTTACGCGGGCAAGTAGGAGTTAAATTTTAGAGTTGCGGCAGGTGATTCGCGAAGGTTGAGATCTCGTCGAGGCCGGAACTAAAGACCAGACCCTACAAAATCATCAGCGTCGTCGCTGTGGCGCGGAAAATAGCTTATGAGCAGATTGATTGAATGCGTGCCGAATTTTTCCGAGGGACGGGATCCGACGAAAGTGGAAGCGATCGTTGCGGCGATGAGCGCGGTGCCGGGTGTGTATATTTTGGGGCGCGAGATGGATGCGGACCATCATCGTTGCGTGGTGACCATGGCGGGGGAGCCGGATGCGGTGGCGGAGGCGGCGATTCTTGGAGCGGGCAAGGCTTTGCAGTTGATCGATTTGAACGAGCATTCCGGGGCGCATCCGCGCGTGGGTGCTACGGACGTGATTCCGTTTATTCCGATTGAAGGCGTGACGCTGGAAGATTGCGTGGCGCTGGCGCGGCGCACGGGAGAGGAACTTTGGAAGCGCTACCGCATACCGGTATTTTTTTATGAGGCGGCGGCTACGCGGCCGGATCGCGTGAATCTGGAAAATGTACGGCGCGGGCAATTTGAAGGGCTACGCGAGCAGCTGAAGAATAATCACGACCGTCAGCCGGATATTGGCGAGCCGAAATTGCATCCTACCGCGGGCGTTACCGTGGTGGGGGCGCGGAAATTTCTGGTGGCTTACAACGTCAACCTGAATACTTCCGACGTAAGCATCGCCAATAAAATCGCCAAGGCGATTCGATTTTCTTCCGGTGGATTGCGTTATGTGAAATCGATGGGCGTGGAGCTGAAAGCGCGCAAGCTGGCGCAGGTGTCGATCAATCTGACGGATTTCGAGCAGACGCCGATGCATCGGGTTTATGAGATGGTAAAGCGCGAGGCGGCACGCTACGGCGTGATGCCGGTGGGCAGCGAAATTGTTGGGCTGGTGCCGAAGAAGGCGATGGAGATGGCCGCGGATTTCTTTTTACAACTGGAAGACTTTTCACCTTCGCAGGTGTTTGAGAATAAATTGGCGGCGGCGCTTGCCGGCACGCCAATGGAAACCGCGGAGAACGGCAAGCTGGCGTCGCTCGCGCGGCCTTTTCTTGATGCGGTTGCTGCGGCGACTCCCACGCCTGGCGGCGGGAGCGTCTCGGCGTTCGCGGCGGCGGCAGCGGCGGCGCTGGGACAGATGGTGGCGGGGCTTTCGCGAAAGAAAAAATTGCAAGTGGCATTTGTGGATAAGCTCTCGGCAGAATTGGACACGCTGCGCAAGACTGGTGAAGAGTTGACGGCGGCCATCGATCGCGATGCGCAGGCATACGCCGAGGTACTAAAAGCTTTCAAACTTCCGCAGACAAATCCCGACGAGATAAAATTGCGCAACGAGGAAGTGCAGCGGGCCACGCGTGGTGCCACGAAAGTACCACTCGAAGTGGCTGAACGGGCAGTTGTGCTTTCCGAACAACTGGGACAACTGCGCGCTATCGCGGCGGCATCCATGCGCTCAGACTTGGACGTGGCGCAGTTGGTGGCCAACGCTGGGGCGCACGGCGCGATGGCCAATGTGGAAATCAACCTCAGCGGCATTACGGATAGTGCATACGTGCAAGGCGTCCGCGAAAAGCTGGACCGGTTGCAACAACGGCTGGGACTCACGCGAGACGAAGCTGCTCCGCAAGCGTCTCAGGCATCTAAATAATTTTCTCTCGACGATTTCTGGAAGGAGTATCACATGAACTCACATCGTACGAAATTCGGCGCGGCGAATGGTCTCGGCGGGCACATCTTGATGGCGGTTGCGCTGCTACTGGTCAGCTCGTTCACGCTGCCGACACCCGCTGTTGCGGCGACGCTGGGGGCCGACAAGCTGGCGCTATTCCCCAAAGAGACCGGCGAATTTGGTTACGCGGACCTGAAAAAGGCGCGCACTATGAAATGGTTTCCGCAGTTGCAGGAACAGATGCTGCCGGAAAATTTCAAACAATTCGAGAAATTTCTGGCTTCGGCCGGAGTGGATCCGAACACCCAGGTGGAAGAGCTGGCTTGGGGACTTGCGCCCGAGGGCTTGACGGCGAAAACGGAAAATGCGGGCTCGTCCGCGGTGCCTACCGGGGAACAGGTGGTAGGCGTGGCGCTGGGGAATTTTACCCCCGATGCGACGAAAAATTATTTTAAGCAGCAGAAGCTGCCGACGTTCGATGTGCGCGGGTATACGCTGTATGCGTTTGGGACGGGGTCCGGTTCCAATGATCTGTTTTTTCTTTATTTTGATTCGAGCACGGCGGCTTTCGGGCACCGCAAGTTGTTGGAAGAGATGATCGAGGTGCACTTCGGGCAGGAAGACAGTTTGCTGCGCAACGATAAATTATATCCATTGATTGCCGAGGCGAATGGCTCCGGGTTGGTGTGGACGGTGCTGAACGCGGCGTATACGAGGCTGGCGATGCAGCAGCTTGCGCCGGAGGTGCAACAGTTCCCGGACGCCGCGAAGCTGATCACGCGGATGCAAAACATGATTATTTCGGTGACGGCGAGCAGCGGGATTGACGGAAAGTTTCAGGCGGTTTGCGGCTCGGTGGACGACGCGAATGCGCTGGGGCAATTGATTCAGGCGGGATTGCTTTACAAGCGGTATCAGGCGACCAAAGAGAATCCGGATCTCGCGCAGTTGCTGGATCAGGCCAACGTGACGCCTGCGGGGGATCGCGTGACGTTGCGGATGAGTTTGTCGGATGCGCAGATGACGTCGCTCATTCAGCACAATACGTTTGCGCTAAAGATGTAGTCACGCAGCCTGTTCAGCCGCCAAAGCGCCCGCCTCAGAACGCGGCCGCTACAAAATCTTGCCTATGAATTTTGTCAGGCGCGTGACCGCGGCTCCCTCGCGCGTTTCACGGTCTATGCGGTCGACGCCCGGGAGGGCTGCGACTTTTTCCAGATGGGCACCCGGGTAGGATACGGCTATTTCGATGCGATCCGCGAAACGCGTTACTTCCACGGATAGTTGCGCGCCGGCGCTCACCAAGTGGGCGATCGCCGCGGCGCAAACGGCCAGCGTGGCGGCTTGCAACCTCGCCACGGCATCGGCTTCCATTCCCGCGGCATCGGCGAAATAGCGGGTGACTCCGCCGGCGGCAGCGGCTAGCCGCTTGTCGGCAGTGAACCTCAGTGTTGCGCCTTGATGGAAATCAGTGCCCACGGATATTCGCTACCGAGACGTCGCAAGCCTCGCGGCATTCCGGGCAATAATACAATCCGTCGGAGCACAGGCGCACACCGTGCTGGCCTTTGCAGATGGTGCAATATTTTTCGCAGGCGCAATCCGGTTCCGGCTTCTCGCATTGCGTGCACACCACCGGTCCAGCCATAGGAAGCCTCCCAGCAAACTGTATCGACTGTACCCGAGCGCAATACGCGCAGCAAGACAGGGATGTAGCAGCGTTTACGTGGTGGCAACCGCGTGCGACGAAGGTTTCAGTGCTGGGTCTGCGAAGAGGAAAAGAAGGTCTGTTAATTCGTTAGCTTGGGCAAGCAAGGGCGCAGCATTCCCTCATGTGCTCGGGATAAAGCTGCGCCCCTACAAGACGAAACGGCTACTTGTCCGAATAGCCTTGCGGACTTCCTACACCGGTGCAGAAGTCATATCCGTTGACCGCCAGATATCCTCCGTAAGGACCGCAGTTATCCGCGCGGATGTCATTGAATCCCGGCGAAAAGCCCGCGAAGGAGTTCGAGTAAATGGTGAAGAGTTCCTCCGCCGAGGATTTGTGGAAACGACCCGCAGCGTTGACGATGCCGGCAGTCGTGGGGGAAGCGACGCTGGTGCCGCCGACGATGAACCATCCGCCGGGCTGACCCTCGTACAGGTTGGTGTCCAGAATCCACACTCCGGTAATGGGATTAGCATCGGAGGCGATGTCTGGGACAACCCGGGCCGGACCTGCAAGATACGCTATGGAGTTCTGGTAGCTAGGACGAGGCTCGAATTCGCTGGGGCCACCACCGCCGTCGGTCCAGGAACCCTCGTACAAGAAGCGCCCGGAGTTGGGATCGCGGTTCGTGCTGGTGCCACCGGCGGCTACCACGTTAGGAGAGGTACTGGGCCATTCGGTCCCCGGGGAGTCGCCCGTGGACGCAAAAAAGACGACGCCCTTCTGCACAAACACGAAGTCCAGCGTCGTTTCCTGCGAGAATTCGCTGCCGCCCCAACTGTTGCTCACTTCCCCGCCGCCAGCTTCGGCGACCAAACCTGCCGCGACGAGTTCCGCGTTGAGAAGGTCGTTGTAGCTATTCGACGCAGCTTCCACGAGAAAGAGTTTGGCATTGGGCGCCATGGCGTGGGCGTATTCGATGTCCAGGGATTCCTCAAGCTCCCAGCCGCCCGTGGGATCGAGGGGCGGGGCCGTCCCGTAAGCGTAAACCACGTGGAAGTTTGCTGGTGCGACGCCGAATTGTGCGTTGAAGTTAGCCAAGTCGCTCACGGCGTTGGGGTCGTCATAGGCATCCACGATGGCAATGGATTTGCCGCCGCCGTACGGATTGCTGGTTACGATGTTGGGGTTGCAGGCAAAGTCCTGCGCGCGGACCAGGTTGTAAATACAGGCCAGCGAGGCGGGGGTTTCGTAGAAGTAGCCGGGAAACGGGGGCCCGCCCGTCTGCGGAGAAGCTTGTCCCGCCGGCCGCGCCGCGCCACTTCCGAGAATCAAAATATGGGTGTGAAACCGCTGGCCGATGTCTGCCGGCAGCTCTTGACTGGACTTTGGAACGGTGACACGTGGCTGACGTTTGGTGGGTTGCTGGGCTGCGGCGGGATGCGCGCAGCACAGGAGCGACGCCACCGTGACGAGCAGTGATAAGAACAGGCGTATACGCATGGTTTTGGACTCCTAGTTGAGAATTCCGTCTGGGGACTTGAGGACGCCGGCATTGTACACCCATCTTGCCGGAGCGCAACGTTGTGAATGCAATTTCATCTGGAGCGGCTGGGAACGGCAGGCAAACGACGCCCTGCTTCTTTGACCCTCGTTCGGCGCGCGTGCTAGTATCGCTTTCTGCCTGAGCAAACAGAATGGAATCTGCCACAACTTCTATCGCTTCGGAACTGCGCAAGACGGCGCTGAACGCGGTGCACCGCCGGCTGGGCGCGAAGATGGTGAATTTTGGCGGCTGGGATATGCCCGTGGAGTACCCGGCTACGGGCGGACTGGTGGCCGAGCATAAAGCGGTGCGGAATGGCGTGGGCGTTTTTGATGTTAGCCATATGGGGGATATTCGGATTCGCAGTGGACGGGTTGCCGGCGGAGCGTTGGCGGCGGTGCAGCACCTGAGCATGAATGATGCGGCGAAATTGTCCATTGGGCAGGCGCACTATTCGGCAATGCTGTATCCGAACGGAACGTTTGTGGATGATGTGGTGGTGCATCGGCTGGGCGAGGACGATTTTTTGCTGGTGATTAATGCCGGCACAAGAGAGAAAGATATTCGGTGGGTGCGCGAGAATACGCGCGGGTTTGATTGCGTGGTGGAAGAACTGAGCGACACGTTCACGCAGCTGGCGATTCAAGGGCCGAGAGCCGCGGAGGTGCTGCGAAAATTGACAAGCGTGAATCTTGCGCCGATTAAAAATTATTGGTTCACGCACGGAACGGTTTGCGGGCTGGCGAATACACTGATTGCGCGGACCGGGTATACCGGCGAAGATGGTTTTGAGATTTATGTGCCGAGCGATACGGCAACGAGCGCGGCGGTGTGGGACGCGGTGATGGAGGCTGGGCGCGAATTCGGCATTCTGGCTTGCGGGCTGGGCGCGCGAAATACGTTGCGGCTGGAAGCGAAGATGGCGCTTTACGGGCACGAGATCAGCGACAAAATTGATGTTTGGGAAGCGGGGCTGGAGCGTTACGCGAAGCTGGAGAAGGCGGAATTTATCGGGCGCGAGGCGCTGCTGGCTGCGAAGGCTGTGGGAACTGCGCGAACGCTGGTGGGTTTGGAGATGGTGGAACGCGGGATCGCGCGCGATGGATACTGTTGCTGTTCGGAGAGCGGGGCGGCGATCGGCGAGATTAGCAGCGGGTCGCCTTCCCCCACGCTGGGTAAAAATATTGCGCTAGCGTATGTTCCGCCGGCCATGTCCGCGGTTGGAACGAACATTTATGTGGAGATTCGCGGGCAGCGGTGCAAGGCGCAAGTGGTGGCGACGCCGTTTTATAAGCGGGGCCGCAAGCCAACCGCGACGGTTGCATGATTTTCAGCGATTGCTAGCGAAAGGATCACTAAATGGCTTATCCCGCGCAGTACCGCTACACGAAGGAGCACGAGTGGGTGAACGTAAAGGACGACACAGCGACGATCGGGATCACGGATTACGCGCAACATGAGTTGGGCGATGTGGTGTTTGTCGAGCTGCCCAAAATCGGCTCCAGCGTGACGGCAGGAAAGACCTTTGGCACGGTGGAATCGGTGAAAGCGGTGAGCGAGATTTTTGCGCCCGCGGGGGGCCAAGTGCTAGAAGCGAATCCCGAGTTGCAAGCGACGCCGGAGAAAATCAACACCGATCCGCACGGGGCGGCCTGGCTGATCAAAATTAAACTGAGCAATCCGGCGGAGCTCGCAGGTTTGATGGACGCCGCGGCGTATGAAGCGTACATCGCCGAGAAGAACAAGGAAGCCTCCGCTTAATGCGCTATTTGCCGAAAAGTCCCGCGGAGCGTCAAGAGATGCTGGCCGCGATTGGCGTGGACTCCGTGGAGGAGCTTTTTTCCAGCATTCCGGAGCGCTACCGGCTGAAGAAACCGCTGGATCTTCCTGGGCCGCTTTCTGAGGCGGAAGTGATCGGCTATTTTAAGGAACGCGCGGCGGAAAACTCTGCCGGATACACCAGTTTTCTCGGAGCTGGAGTTTACAATCACCTGCGTTCGGTGGTGACCGATGTGATTATCCAGCGCGGTGAGTTTCTCACGTCTTACACTCCATATCAGGCGGAGATCGCGCAGGGCACGCTACAAGCCATCTTTGAGTTTCAAACCTTGATGTGTCAGTTGACCGGGCAGGAGGTTGCCAACGCGTCGATGTATGACGGGTCCACGGCGACGACCGAAGCGGTGCTGATGGCCGAGCGGCTGACGGATCGGCAGCGCGTGCTGGTAGCGCGGTCGCTGCACCCGGAATACCGGCACGTACTGCGAACGTATGCGCGCAATTGCGGCTTGCAGTTGGAAGAGATTCCTTACGAGGCGGGCGGCACGATTGACCACAAGGCGCTCCACGCCACACTGCGCGACGATGTGGCTGCGGTGGTGGTGCAGTCTCCCAACTTTTTTGGCGTGATTGAGTCGACGCCGGAGCTTGCCGAGGCGGTACATGTTTCCGGGGCTTTGCTGGTCGTAGCGATTGCCGAAGGGGTTTCGCTGGGATTGCTCCAACCTCCGGCGGAAGCCGATATTGTTGCCATGGAAGGCCAGAGTTTTGGATTGGCGCCCAGTTATGGCGGTCCGTTTGTGGGCGTAATGGCTTCGCGAGAGAAGTTCGTGCGGCAACTGCCGGGGCGTCTGGCGGGCGAGACTACCGATACGGAGGGGCGGCGGGGTTTTGTGCTGACGCTGGCGACTCGCGAGCAGCACATTCGACGGGAAAAGGCGACGTCCAATATTTGCACGAATCAGGCGCTCTGCGCGCTGGCGGCTACGGTGCATTTGACGCTGCTGGGCAAAGAGGGATTGCGGGAGATGGCGCATCAGAATTTGTCGAAGGCGCAGTTTGCGATGGCTGAGCTCGAAAAAGTTCCCGGCGTTCGACGCGCTTTTTCCGCGCCGTTCTTCAACGAGTTTACCGTGGAGTTGCCGCGTTCCGTGAAGCTGGTGAATGCGCAACTGCTCAACGAGAAAATTATCGGGCCTTTCGTGCTTGGCGCGGCTTATCCGGAATTGACCAAGCATGCGCTGGTTTGCGTTACGGAGATGACCAGCCGCGCGCAAATTGAACATTTTGTTGCGGCTTTGCGGCGCGTGCTGGAGCAGCCACTGTGATCACCGCTGTGAATGTTTGCTACGTGCAGGTGCGGCGAGGCAAAGCCTCCGCCTCAGAAGGCGGCCGCTACTAGAAATGAATAGCAAAATAAAAAAGGCGGCGCGGCATACCAGCCAGAATGAAGGATTGATTTTTGAGAAGTCGTCGACTGGTAAGCGGGCGTTTGAGTTGCCGCCGTTGGATGTTCCCGCTGCCGATGCCGCGAAATCTCTCGGGGCGCGGCACCGGCGCGATGGCGTGAAGAATTTCCCGGAAGTTAGCGAAATCGAAGTTTTGCGGCATTTTACGCGGCTTTCCACGTGGAATTACGCCATCGATCTCGGCATGTATCCGCTGGGCTCCTGCACCATGAAATACAATCCGCGGGTGAACGAATTTGTCGCGCGGCTTGACGGCTTGGCGACCGAGCATCCGTATCAGCCGCAGGAATTATCCCAAGGGTGCTTGAAGATTCTGCGTTTACTGGAACAGTGCTTGCTCGAAATTACCGGGATGGATTCCATCACTTTGCAGCCCGCCGCCGGCGCGCAAGGCGAACTGACTGGGTTGCTGCTGATTCGCGCTTATTTCGAGAAGCAAGGGAATGCGCGGAAAAAGGTTTTGATCCCCGATTCGGCGCATGGGACAAATCCGGCGACAGCGGTGATTGCCGGCTATCAAGTGGAAAACATCAAGTCCGAGTCGCACGGACAAATTGACGTGGAGAAACTGCGCGAACTGGTTACGGAAGATGTTGCGGCGCTGATGATCACCAATCCTTCGACGCTGGGAATTTTTGAGCAGCGCATTCCGGAGATTGCGGAAATCTTGCACGCCAAAGGCGCATTGCTATACATGGATGGCGCGAACATGAATGCGCTCACCGGCATAACGCGGCCCGGGGATTTCGGCGTGGATGTCATGCATCTGAATTTGCACAAGACGTTTTCCACGCCGCATGGCGGCGGTGGCCCCGGAACCGGACCAGTAGCCATAAAGAAAATTCTCGAACCATTTCGTCCGGTGCCGGTGCTTGTTGAGAAAGAAGGCGGGTGGCTGGCGCTGGATGCCAATCGTCCGGACTCCATTGGGCGCGTAAAAGCCTTTGTCGGAAATTTCGGGCTGCTGGTTCGCGCGCTGGCTTATATTTTGGCTTACGGGCCGGGCGTACGCGAGGCCACCGAAGATGCGGTGATTAACGCCAACTATATTCGCAAACATCTGGAAGGCGTTTTCGAGTTGCCCTATTCCCTTCCCTCCATGCACGAAGTGGTGTTTAGCGATGCTATTCAGAAAAAGAACGGCGTGAACACCATGGACATTGCTAAGCGGCTTATCGATTACGGGTTTCACCCTTACACTACGGCGTTCCCGCTAATCGTGCCGGGCGCGCTGATGATCGAGCCGACGGAATCGGAATCCAAAGAGGAGTGCGACCTCTTTATTGACGCCATGCGCGCCATCGCGCAGGAAGCCGCGGAGGATCCCGCGCTGGTGAAAACCGCGCCGCACACCACGCGCGTGCGTCGGCTCGATGAGGTTGGCGCGGCGCGCAAGCCCATCCTGCGATGGAAGCCTTCCGATAAGCCCGAAGGTGCGCAACATCACGCGAAGAAAACTCCGCATCCCGAGCCTACGCCCACGGTGTGATTTTCTTCCCGGGCACATGGGCCTCGAAGTCCGGCAAGTTCAGACTCTCCGCCTGTTATCCTTATTGCAACGAACTAGCCGAACAACGCAATGAAACGACGCACGTGAACTCAAGATGACACCCGCTCTCGCCGCCTGGCTTCCCAAATCTGTTTTGCTGTTACGCGATTACGACCGGCACAAATTTCTTTCGGACCTGATTGCGGGAATTACCGTGGGCCTGGTCGCGTTGCCGTTGGCCATGGCGTTCGCCATCGCTTCCGGGTTGTCGCCGCAGGCCGGACTCTATTGCGCCATCGTCACGGGATTCATTGTTTCTGCGCTGGGCGGAAGCAAGACGCAGATTGGCGGACCCACCGGAGCGTTTGTGGTGGTGGTTGCCGGAATCGTCACGAAATTCGGCGTCGAGGGTCTATTCGTTTGCACCATGATGGCCGGTGTAATCCTGGTGCTGCTCGGAGCGACCGGCATGGGCACCGCGGTGAAATATTTTCCGCGGCCGGTGGTCATTGGCTTCACGAACGGCATTGCTATTCTGATTGCCAGCACGCAGATCCGCGATTTTTTTGGCTTGCAGATGGAGCACATCCCCGGCGATTTTTTCCATCGCATGCAAGCATACGGCCGCGCGTGGCATACCATTTCGCTTCCCGCAACCACGATCTCGCTGCTTTCCATCGCAGTGATGGTGCTGTGCCTCAAGTATGCTAAAAAAATTCCTGGCGCGATTCTGGTCACGTTTGGCACCACGGCGTTGGTTACGCTCCTGCATCTTCCCGTCGAAACCATCGGCACGCGCTTCGGCGGCATTCCGAGCGGCCTGCCAATATTTGCGATTCCGCCGCTGCACTACGAGTTGGTGCGGCAACTCTTTTCTTCCGCGTTTACCGTGGCCATGCTTGGAGCCATTGAATCGCTGATGTCCGCCGTGGTCTCCGACCGCATGAGTCACGACAAACACAATCCCAATGTGGAATTGATCGGCCAGGGAATCGCCAACATCGTTTCGCCGCTGTTCGGCGGACTACCCGCGACGGGAGCCATCGCGCGCACGGCCACCAATGTGCGCGCCGGCGCGAAAACGCCAGTCGCGGGAATGATTCACTCCTTGACGTTGCTGGCCATCGTTCTGTTTGCGGCGCCGCTGGTGAAACATGTGCCGCTCGCGGCGCTGGCTGCCATTTTGATGATCGTGGCGTACAACATGGGCGAATGGCGCGAAATTCCTGAAATTCTCCGGCACACCAAGGCCGACATCGCGGTGTGGCTGCTCACCATGACGCTTACGGTGATCACGGACTTGACGTTCGCCGTTGAAGTGGGCATGGTGCTTGCCGCGCTCACCTTTATTCGCAAGGTTTCGCGTACGACTACTGTCACGCGCGTGACCAAGGATTATGTGGCCGACAGCCACGTGCACATCCTGGAAGGCAAAGACATTCCGGAATACGCCACGGTGTATCGCATTCACGGCCCATTTCTCTTTGGCGCAACGGACAAATTCGCGGAAATTTTTGAGCAGCTCAACACCTTGCCAGCGATTGTTATCCTCCGCTTGCGCAATATGACTGCCATCGACGCCACGGGTCTGGGCGCCATCCGGGAATTGTCCGACACGTTGCACGCCTCCGGGCGTTCGCTGATCCTTTGCGGCGCGCGACCACAGCCGGCGGAATTAATGCGCCAGGCGGAATTTGAGCGCCACGTCGGCGCGGAAAACATCTGCGTCAGCGTTACGGAAGCGCTCCAGCGCGCGACGGAAGTGCATCTCGCGGCAGAGTCGTCTGCAGATACCCCGGTGGGAGCTGCATCCTTAAACTCGTAGGGCTCGTACTGATTTTGCTCGGGGTTGAACAGCTCGCCGGATTGACCCACGTGCTGCCGTTCCTTTTCAGCGACGACGCGTAGTTCTCGACACGGCGAGGCGAACGAAAAATGGCGCCCCAACGTGGCCGGGGGCGCCATTCTTTCTGTAATCAAACTTTGCGCGAAATTTTCTACCTCGCCATGCGTGGCGCCGGCTCTGGAGCTAGCGAGGTGTTCGGCGCTTCTACGGATTTGCCGTTGCGTCCTTGCGTGACGCGCGCCGTCAACAGCGGTTCGGGCTTACGCGACGGCACCGCGAGGTTTTCGCCCTCGCGAACAAAGGTCAGCCGGTCCTGCTCGGTGTTCCAGTCAATGCACACCAGGTCGCCGAGATGCACTTGCTCGGTGGCCAGCAAATTTGCCAGCGGATAGACGATGTGGCGTTCGATGGCGCGCTTCAGATGGCGCGCTCCGTAACGCTGGTCGGTGCCTTCCTGCAGGAGGAAATCCCGCCCCTGCCCGGTCACGCGAAATAGAAATTGTCCTTTGGCGGTTTCCAGCACGCGCTGCTGCACTTGGCCGAGTTCGATTTCCAGAACTTGCTCAAGCTGTTCACGATGCAGCGGATGAAACACCACCACTTTGTCGAGCCGGTTCATAAACTCCGGAGAAAATTTGCGCCGCGCGGCTTCGATCGCCGTGCGCTCTACTTTTTCGTTCATGGCCGTAGCGGGCTTGTCTTTTGGATGAATGAAACCCATGCCGCCCTGCGTCAACTCCGCGATTTCGCCGCTGCCTAGGTTGGAAGTGAGGAAAATAACGGTCGAGGACAAATCCACGCGGCGGTTGTCGCCCAGCGTCAGCGTGGCTTTATCCAGCATGCCGAGCAGCAACTGCCACAAAGCGTCGGAGGCTTTTTCAATTTCATCAAAGAGCAGAAAACTCAGCTTCAAATCGTCGCGATGGCTGGCGGCCAGTGATTCCTGTGTGATCAGCGGATGCGTCTCGCGGTGCCCCAGGTAGCCCGGAGGCGAACCGATCAGCTTGGCGATCTCGTGCGAGTGCTGAAATTCCGCGCAGTCGACCTTAATGATCGCGCGCGGATCGCCGAACAGAATTTCCGCGGCGGCTTCCACAATGCGCGTTTTGCCCGATCCCGTCGGTCCGAGGAACAACAAGTTTCCCACCGGGCGGCCCGGCGAGTTCAACCCCGCGCAAAAGACCTGGTACATGTCCACCAGAGACTGGACGCCCTCGGCCTGACCGACAATCTTCGCCCGCAGCGAAGCTTCAAAATCCCGGGTAGGGGTGCTTCGGATGGTGGGATCCAGCTGTTGTCGAACCGCGGCTTTCATCTGTATGATCCTCTGCTCGTCCAGCTCTCCCGGAGGAGCAACGCGTCTCATCGACGTGCTAATCCTGAGAACGTGCATGGCAAGTGCCAATCGACAGAAAAAGTAGAATTCTCTTAAGATTACGTGCAATCAACAACTTACCGGCGCAAAAATCTCCGCTTTCGTCTCAAGTGTTGAGACGCTGTTTCATTCGCGTGCAAAGTGAGAGCCCTGAAACAGTTTGTGTCATCGCGGAAACGACAAAAAGGGGCGCATCTGGCGAGGCGCCCCTGGTAAAAGACTGCACGCCCTCAAGTTGTTCTTGAAGAATGTTCGATGCGTCTACAAATTCACGCGATCCTGTTTTTTGCGGGCTTGCGGCGCGGCCACGGGCGTCGCCGAGGGTAACGCAGCGCGCGATTTACGGCTTTCTACCACCACTTCCGCCGGAGCGTTCGTGGAGCGCCCATCCTGCACTTCCGTGGTCGCCACCAGCGGCAGCACTTCGGCGGGTGGGCTATGCACTAGAGCGCCTTCGCCTTCGCGCACGAACGTCAAGCCGGGGTGCTGTCCATCCCAATCAATGCGCACCAGGTCACCGAGTTGCACTTGCTCGGTGGCCAGCAAATTTGCCAGCGGGTAGACCACATGCCGCTCGATGGCGCGCTTCAGGTGACGTGCACCATAGCGCTGGTCGGTGCCTTCCTTCAGGAGGAATTCACGTCCCGTATCGGTTACGCGAAAGAGAAATTGTCCTTTGGCGGTCTCCAGAACGCGCTGTTGCACCTGTCCCAACTCGATGGCCAGGACTTCTTCTAGCTGATTACGCTGCAGCGGATGGAACACCACGACCTTATCCAGGCGATTCATGAACTCCGGTGAAAATTTCCGGCGCGCGGCTTCCAGCGCTGTGCGCTCGACTTTTTCGTCCAACGCGTCGGCCGGTTTATCTTTCGGCTGGATGAACCCCATCCCGCCTTCCATCAATTCCGTAATTTCTCCGCTTCCCAGATTTGAGGTGAGAAAAATGACCGTGTGCGACAAGTCCACCTTGCGGTTATCACCCAGCGTCAGCGTGGCTTTGTCCAGCATGCCCAACAGCAGTTGCCACAACGCGTCGCTGGCCTTCTCAATCTCATCGAAGAGCAGGAAGCTCAGCTTCAAATCGTCACGATGGCTAGTCGACAGCGCTTCCTGTGTGATTAGGGGATGGGTCTCACGGTGACCGAGGTACCCCGGGGGTGAGCCAATCAGTTTAGCAATCTCGTGGGAGTGCTGAAATTCCGCGCAGTCCACCTTGATGATCGATTTGGCGTCACCGAACAGGATCTGCGCCGCGGCTTCCACCATGCGCGTCTTGCCCGATCCCGTAGGCCCCAGGAACAGCAGATTCCCCACCGGACGGCCGGGAGAATTCAGTCCCGCGCAGAAGACCTGGTACAGATCCACCAGCGCTTGCACGCCTTCAGCCTGTCCCACGATTTTGGCGCGCAGCGAGGTCTGAAAATCCACCGTCTGTGTGCTGCGTTTGTGGGGATCGAGGGGGAGAATGTGTTCGGTCATGACCGCCTCCTAACGCCCCAGAAGCACCTGTGAAAGCGCTTGGGACGTACTCCCAAATCGTCGGCGTCCACGGTCAAATTGATCGAGCTTGACCTGGATAGTGGACTGCAGCAGCCGCAACTGCACTAGCAACTCCTGCGCCACGACCGGGGATTCGGAAAATTTTAGGAGCGGCGGGAAGAGATCCGCCAGGTCCAGATTGAGAGCTCGCAGCGTGCCCACGAGCTTCTGGATCGCGGGAGAGTTGGGGTCCGCGAGTTCCATTTGTTCGCTTAATTGTCCGTTCAACTGCTCCCGCAGAGCTCGCCAATTCAGCTCCACAAAAGGGTGTTTCTTGGCCACCGACCGGACCACTTCGTCCGTAATGCGCGCGCGCACTCCAAGACGCGCCAAGTGCAACTGCTGCACTTTTCCGCCGCGGCGCACGTTGTGCACCAGAAAGAAGGCCTTTCCTTTGCGGCGAACGAAAGCCATAACCGCACTCCAGAACTCCCAGTCTGACTGTAGTGTACTTCCCTTCCACTACAGATGCAAGATCGAACACACAGTTCCACGCGATATTTCGTCCAATCAGTAAACTCGCCATGCGGTGTTTACAACATACCTAACCGCAGCCCAAGTCTTTCATGCGAATTTTCGCTGCGTTTCATCGATTCTCCTCATGCTCGCTTTTCGCCGGAGGCTTTTCATTCCGGCCATCCGCCGCGCACTTCTTTTTCCGACTCCCGCTTCTAGAGTATTAAACACGGCAGCCGCCATTTCCACTTGCTGCGAGAATCCCCGCCATTTACCATGCTGGCCGCGGTTTCGCCGTGCAGACCTGCGGAAATGCTGAGCTATAGCTCAGCTATAAAGGAGTGGCCGTTATGTCCTGGCATGCGGTGTATGCGTTGGTGAAAAAGATTCCGCGCGGCAAAGTTTTGACCTACGGCGCACTTGCCAAAGCCACGCGCCTCCCCGGTGGCGGACGCACCGCCGGCCGCGCCATGGCCGCGACTCCAAAAGGTCAAGCAATCCCGTGGCATCGCGTTGTCGGTGCTGGCGGCAAATTGCTCATCCGCGAGCCCTACGCTTCGCTGCAGCGCAAACTTCTGGAAATCGAGGGCGCAAGAATCAGCGAGTCTCGCGTGGACATGAAAACCTGCGCATGGATCGCACCGTCCCCCAGTTCGCGAAATCCCTCCACCCGGCCGCGCAAGAAACGTGCGAAACAAATATCCGCCGCGGTGCGTAGAACCAAAGACGCTGCGCGCAAACGCAGTTGAGCGCCAGTCGGCCTGGCTAACCGTCAGCCAATCGCCAGCTGCGGTATGCTATACGCTCTTTGACCATGACCAATTCCATCCTGCAGGTAGAAAACCTCGTCAAACGCTACGGCAACGTCGAAGCGGTCCGCGGCGTCAGCTTCAACGTCGCGGAGGGCGAAGTTTTCGGTCTGCTCGGCCCCAACGGCGCCGGCAAAACCACCACGGTGGAAATTCTCGAAGGTCTTCGCGCGCCAGACAGCGGCCGCGTCTCCGTTTGCGGCCTCGACCCGCAAGAAGATCCCGCGAAGCTCAAGCGCGAAATCGGCGCCGCGCTACAATCCACTTCCCTGCCGGAAAAGCTGCGCGTTATGGAGGCCTTAAAGCTGTTTTCCAGTTTTTACAAACGCCACCGCGATCCGGAAGAACTTCTGAAACGCTTTGGACTGGTCGAAAAACGCAACGCCTTTTACGGCCAACTCTCCGGCGGACAAAAACAACGCCTTGCCCTGGCTATGGCGCTCGTAAACGATCCGCAGGTGCTCTTCTTCGACGAGCCCACTTCCGGCCTCGACCCGCAAGTGCGCCGCGAAATCTACGACATCGTCGAGGAACTCAAGCGCGAAAAGAAAACCATCGTGATGACCACGCATTACATCGAAGAAGCCGAGCGCCTCTGCGATCGCGTGGCCATCATCGACCACGGCCAGGTCATCGCGCTCGGCTCCCCACGCGAATTGAAAGAACGCAGCGGCGATAAAACGCGCGTGGAAGTCCGGCTGCACAAGCCCGATTCGCCGGAAATACTGAAAAAATTGGAAGGCGTAACGGAGTGCCGCGAACTCAACGGCGCTTACATCCTGCAGGCCCAGCGCCCGCCGCAAGCCATCGTTTCGCTGGTGAAACATCTCGAAGCCCAGGGCAACGAGCTCCTCGGCCTGGAAATTTTGACCCCTTCACTTGAAGACGTGTTCATCGAACTCACCGGAAGGAGGCTGCGCGATTGACAAATTTTCTCACCCTCACCCGCATGCGCATCCAGTTAACGCTGCGCAATAAAATGTTTCTCTTCTTCAGCGTCATTATGCCTTTCGGATTTTTCTTTTTGTATTCGGGAGTTTTCGCCAAAGGTGTTCCCGATAAAGTCTCATACTATCTCGGCCCCGTCCTGGGACTCACCGTAATGGGCAGCTTCTGGGGACTCAGCGCGGCCTTAGTAATGTTCCGCGAACAAGGCATCCTGCGGCGCTTCCACGTCACGCCGGTCACGGCCGGCGACATGCTGGCTTCGAGCGTGGTTGCTAACTACGCTCTGACGGTTCCGACCGTTCTCGTGGAATTGGTCCTCGCGAAGACCGTTTTTCACGTCACCAATCTTGGCGATCTTCTCGCGCTCTTCGTGCTGGCCACCATTGGCACCGCTTCCTTCGCTTCGCTCGGTCTCGTTGTCGCCAGCGTGACGAACACCATGCAGGAAACTCAAGTCATCAACCAATTGCTCTGGCTGCCGCTGATCTTCCTCTCCGGTGCCACGCTGCCCCTAGCTTTTCTGCCGAATGTAGTGCAGAAGGTCGGTCTCTTCCTTCCGGCCACCTATCTCGTCAACGGCTTGCAGCGGGCAATTTTTCTTTCGGTGCCGATCTGGAAGCTGGGCATCGAAGTCATTGCCCTGGGCTTTTGGGGATTGCTCACCTTCTTCGTATCCTCGCAACTTTTCCGGTGGGAACCAGAATCAAAAATCCCTCGTCGCGCGAAACTGTGGGCCGCCGCCACGGCGATCCCCTTCCTATTTCTCGGTATTTGGGAAATGAAGAATCCCCAGATTCTGTCCGAAGCCAAAGCTGCTTTCGAGGTGGTCGACCATCCGGACCAACCGCCAAGCAAGAAACCGGATCGCCGTCCGCTATCTGAAAAACCACTTGTCCCTCACGACTGACGTGCCAACCCGACGCAGCAAGGCGGTCGAAATCGTCAAACGGAACGCCAATTTGGTTCACCTCGAAGACATCGAACCGCGCGCCAGTCATTGACGCTCATTATCACGTGCCGTATCCTGAAATTTAGATGAACCGCCGCAAGCGGCGCAACACTCAGGAGCGATCATGCCCATCCCGAAGACAGAAAAAATCTGGCACAATGGCAAATTCATCAACTGGGACGACGCCACCCTCCACGTGCTCTCACACGTCGTTGGCTACGGCTCCGCGGTGTTTGAAGGTATCCGCTGCTACGAAACCAGGCAAGGCCCCGCGATTTTCCGCCTCCGCGAGCACATGCAGCGCCTGATCAACTCCGCGAAGATCTATCGCATGGAATTGCCGTTCACGCTCGACGAATTCGTAAACACTGCCACCGAACTTGTGTCCGTGAACAAACTAAAATCCTGTTACATCAAGCCCATTGTTCTGCGCGGCTACGGCGATGCCGGCGTAAATCCGCTCAACAATCCCATCGAGATTTACATGGCCTGTTGGTCATGGGGCGCCTACCTCGGCCCGGAAGCCGTAAGCAAGGGCGTCGATGTGGGCATTAGTTCCTGGACGCGCATTGCGCCAAATACGCTGCCGGCAATGTCCAAAGCCGCGGCGAATTACATGAACTCTCAGCTCATCCGCATGGAAGCCACCTTCAACGGTTTCGCCGAAGGTATCGCGCTGGATTCTTCCGGCTACGTCAGCGAAGGCTCCGGCATGAACGTCTTCCTGGTGCACGAAGGCACTCTGTACACGCCGCCGCTCGGCGCGAGCATTCTTCCCGGGATTACGCGCGATGCCGTCGTTACCCTCGCCGGAGACTTGAACATCCCGGTAAAGGAAGCCACCATCCCACGCGAGATGCTCTACGTCGTGGACGAAGTTTTCTTCGTTGGCACTGCAGTTGAGGTCACGCCGATCCGCTCCGTCGACCATATCGTCGTCGGCAAAGGCACTGCGGGCCCCATCACCAAAAAACTTCAAGAAGAATTCTTCGCCCTGACCAGTGGCACGAAACCCGACCGCCACAATTGGTTAACGCCAGTAAGCTCCCCAGTCGCCGCCTCTTCTCGCTAACTATCAAGTCGAAGGGCCGACTCGGACACGGAGATCTTTTGGTACGAAGAAAAAGGTCAAAGAAGCCGCGATCATCAAAATTGCGGCGATGATATACAACGCCGCAGACGGATCGCTAGAAACGCATTTCGTCCATACCGGGATTTTGGATCCGACATAACCGCCTAAATTGCCCACCGAGTTCACAATGCCGATCCCGGCCGCGGCAGCGGTCCCGGCCAAAAATGCGGACGGTAGGGGCCAGAACAACGGCATGGAACCAATCACTCCAAGCGTGCCGAATGACAAGAAAATTATCGCCAGAACAGGATTGCTCGCGAAAACTCCACTTAAAACCAACCCGACGGCCCCCACCGTGACATTCAACACATAATGTAGCCGCCGCTCTCCCGTTTTGTCCGAATGCCGGTTTAGCAGAATCATCCCGATAACCGCTGCGCCATACGGTATGGCGGTGATCAGACCCACCTCAAGATAACCATTGATGCCGAAGGCCTTCACAATAGTCGGCAACCAGAACGTAATGCTGTACAACCCGATCATCAATGTGAAATAGATCGCGCAGAGCACCCAGACTTTTCCGCTTTTGAATGCATCCACCAGTCGATGTTCCGTCTTGCGGCCGTCCTCGGACAGCAGGTTTTTGGCCAGGAGCGCTTTTTCTTCATCGGTAAGCCATTTCGCCTCTTCAATGCTGCTGTCCAGATAAAAAATCACCCAAACGCCAACAATAATAGAAGGAATGCCCTGACCCAGGAACAGCCACTGCCAACCCGCCAACTTCATTGCTCCACTGAGCGTATCCATGATCCAGCCGGATATGGGATTGCCAATTACGCCGGAAACCGCAATCGCCGCGACAAACCAGGCCGTTCGTGTGGAGCGCAGTCTTGAGGGATACCACAAGGTCAGGTAAAAAATTACTCCGGGAAAGAAACCGGCTTCTGCCAGGCCCAGGATGAAGCGCATGGCATAGAAGGACCATTCACCGCGTACGAATAACATGCACGCAGAGATGACACCCCACGAAACCATGATCCTGGCGATCCACATGCGCGCCCCGAATTTCTTCAACAGCACGTTGCTAGGAACTTCAAAGAAGAAATAACCGATGAAGAAAATGCCCGCACCCGTGGCAAAAACAGCGTCGCTCATGGACAGGTCCTTGAGCATCTGCAGTTTCGCAAAACCAACGTTGACCCGGTCGAGATACGCCAGGATGTAGCAAAGAAAAAGGAACGGAAGCAAGCGCACGTCAATCTTCCGGTAGATCAGCGCTTCCGGGCTCTCAGGGGATGTCATCATGCGTGCGCCTCTTTTTCCTGAACTTTCAGCCGGCATTCGCAATTTCGAGCTTTATCCTATGTTTCCCCGCCTCGGGACACAACGAATTTCCCATGGGAAACATAGCCCCCGCGGGCCACTGCGGCGTTAGTAACCTAGCCCCCAAATATCGCACTGTAATATTGCACCGCTATATTGCAAACATTGCATCCGGGGATTGCTGCCGTGGCAACCGTACTCGCTTTGCTCGGTTCTTTCTGCGCCACATTTCTGTAACATTAATAGTCCCAAGAGTCGTTCCGTGTTTCCCCGTTCGAGACGTTGGCTCAAATATCTTTCCAGGCCATCGGCTCCGCCCACGCCGCACTCTTGTGAACCCGGAAGGAGTGTCTGTTGCGTTCGCGATATCTAAAAGACGCGCTGATTATCGTGGCGCTCGCTGCGGCTTACTTCCTCGCCGGGGAATTAGGGCTGAAGTTCGCGCTGGCCAACGCTACGGCTACGGCCGTCTGGCCGTGTGCGGGTATCGCTCTGGCCGCATTGCTGATCTTCGGCTACCGTGCCTGGCCGGGAATCTTCCTTGGCGCCTTACTCACGGCCCTGACTACCCCTGACCGATTCGTGACCGGACTCGGCGTCGCCACCGGTAGCACGTTGGAAGCCGTCGTCGGCTGCTACTTGATCTCGCGATTCGCCGGCGGTAAGCACTTGTTCGAGCGGGCTCAGGATATTTTCAAATTCGCCTTGTTCGCCGGATTAGTAAGCCCCGCGATCAGCGCCACCATCGGCGTTTCGTCCACCTTTTTGGGCGGGCTCGTGGACCGCGCCTCCTTCGCATCCGTCTGGGCCACTTGGCTGTTGGGAGACGCCGCGGGCGCGATTATCGCCGCGCCACTGATACTGCTCTGGGTGGAAAATCCCACCGTGAATCGCAGCCGTAAGCATCTCGCGGAACTTGCCGCCCTTTTTGGCGGCCTGATTTTCACCAGTTGGATCGTTTTTGCCGGCGGTTTTCACGCCGTGCTCAAACACTATCCAGTCGAATATCTTTACACACCCTTTCTGGTGTGGGCCGCATTTCGCTTTGGCCGGCGTCACGCCGTCACCGCCAATTGCGTCCTGGCCGCGATCGCCACCTGGGGCACGGCGCATGGTTTCGGCCCGTTCGCCCGCCACTCGCTGAACGCTTCGCTCCTGCTGCTGCAAGCCTTCATCGCCATCATGTCCATCACCACGCTCGCACTAGCCGCCGAAGTCACCGAACACAAGCGCGCCGATGAACGCGTGCGGCAACTTGCGGTCACCGATCCCCTCACCGGACTAGCCAACTATCGCCGGCTGCTCGACGCCCTCGACCTCGAAATCAAGCGCTCCGAACGCAGTGGCCGGCCGTTCGCGATTTTGCTGCTCGATCTGGACGGACTAAAAATTATCAACGACGCTTTTGGCCATCTGGTCGGAAGCCGCGCCATCTGCCGTCTGGCCAACACTCTGCTGGTCCATTGCCGTGAAATCGACACTGCCGCGCGTTACGGCGGCGACGAATTTGTGCTTGTCCTGCCGGAAACGGAATTGGAGGCCGCTTTACAAGTGGCGCACCGCATCTCCGCACGCCTCAAAAATGACGGCGATCTTCCCAAACTCTCCGTCAGCATCGGCGCCGCCGTCTACCCCGGCGATGGCCAATCGCTGGACGAATTGCTTAGCGCCGCGGACCACGCCCTATATCGCGAAAAAGGCGCGGGCAAAGCCAAACAGGGCTCGCAAATCTAAACTGGCCGGCTCCGCACACGGAAGAAACCGGTCGGAAGAATGCTGGCATCCTTCCCCGCGTTACGGCTAAAATTCACCTTCGCTCCGGGACGCCGCGAAGCCCTTTTCGCGACAGCTCCGGCCGGGAGGACTCTGGATGTACCACACGTCGCAAAAGTTGTCGGCTGAATTTCTCGGCACCTTCGCGCTGGTTTTTTTTGGCGAAGGCGCGGCTTGCGCGGTGCAGTACGTGCACGGTTCGCTGGACGTAAATCTCCTGACCGTGGCGCTGGCGCACGGTCTGGCCATCGCCGCTTTCTTCACCGCGCTTAGCCAGATTTCTGGCGCGCATTTCAATCCCGCGGTGACCATCGGCTATTGGGCCACCAAACGCCTGAACACCGTGGAAGCTGCCATGTACTGGGCTGCGCAAATTGCCGGGGCCGTCGCCGCCGCGTACCTTTTGCGTGCCATCCTTCCCGAGGATGCCTGGCGCAATGTGGCGCTGGGCACCGCCGAGCTCAATCGCGACTTTCCCAAATGGGCGGGGATGGCGCTTGAAGCGGTGGCGACCTTTTTTGTGGTGTTCATTTTCTTTGCCACCACCGATGAAGACCGCGCCGTCTCCAAAGGCAGCGCCGGCTTGGCCATCGGCGTCACCTACGCGTTGGGCATTTTTGTCGCTATGCCCTTTACGACGGGCGCACTCAATCCTGCCCGCGCGCTCGGCCCCTGGCTCGCCTCGGGTGCGCATCTGGGTAACCAGGGCGTCTACTGGGTCGGTCCTCTCGCCGGCGGTTTCCTCGCCGGACTGCTTTACGATTCCATTTATCTCACCAAGAAACTCGCCGATTGACGTGTGGTGGCCGCCTTCTGTTCACCCCCCGGCCAAGGAGGGGAGGGGGCGCCTTTCTCCGCCCAGCCCCACGCCACCAGCAGCGCAGTCGACCGCACCCTCGGCCGTATCAGACAATTCCGTACTGTCCTAAAGGGCAGGTAATTAGGTCGCAACTCGCAATTCCTCCTTCCTTGCCCGCTCCAGACGTGGGTGCTAACGTCGCCAGTTAGCTGCAGGATTGCGGGGTTTCTACATTTATGGCTATTAGCATTGATGACCTGCTTCGCCGGGCCGTCGAACAAAAGTCCTCGGACTTGCACCTGAAAGTCGGTAACCACCCCTATCTGCGCGTGGATGGCCAACTCGCGCCCATCACCGACGTTCCCCGCGTCACGCCGGAAGAGATGCTGTCGATGGCTTTCAGCATGATGACCAACCGGCAGAAACAAAAGTTCAAGGAAACCGCTGAGTTGGATATGGCTTACGGCGTCGCCGGCCTCGGACGCTTCCGCGTCAACGTGTTTCAGCAGCGCGGCAACGTCGGCATGGTGTTGCGCGTTATTCCTACAAAAATTCGTACTGCCGAAGAATTGAATCTTCCCGCGGTGGTTTCGCGGATATGCGAAGAGCAGCGCGGCCTGGTTCTTGTCACTGGCACCACCGGTTCCGGCAAATCCACGACGCTGGCGGCGATGATTGATCGCATCAACGCCAATCGCGCCGACCATCTCATCACCATCGAAGACCCCATCGAATTTCTGCATCGCGACAAGCGCAGCTTCATTAATCAGCGTGAAGTGGAAGTAGACACGGCAAATTTTTCCACGGCATTGCGCGCCGCGCTGCGTCAGGATCCCGACGTAATTCTGGTCGGCGAAATGCGCGACCTGGAAACCATTTCTACCGCGCTGCTGGCTGCCGAAACCGGCCACCTGGTTTTCTCCACCTTGCACACGCTGGACGCCACGGAGACGATTCAGCGCATTATCGCGGTCTTTCCTCCTCCCGAGCAAAAGCAGATCCGTTTGCAACTGGCCGCCACGCTTAAGGCCGTGGTCTCGCAACGCCTGGTGCGCCGCGCCGACGATGTGGGCCGCGTCCCCGCTTGCGAAGTGATGATCGCCACGGCGTACATTCGCGACTGCATCATAAATCCGGACAAAACCCGCCTGATCCACGACGCCATCGCCGCCGGCACCAGCCAATACGGCATGCAAACCTTCGATCAATCGCTCTTCGACCTGTACACGCGCCAGCTGATTACCCTCGAGGAAGCACTGTCGCGCGCCTCCAACGCAGACGAATTCAAGTTGCGTATTCAAGGCGTCCGCTCCGCCGCGGACTCCGCGCGCGAGGAAATGGAACGCCAGATGGCGGACTTCGAGCGCTTCGCCCGTAAGTAGATTCCACCGCAACGTTCCGAGCAAGGTCTCAGCGCGCCAGTGCTTGCGTCGCGCACGCCTTGCTTCTATGCTTCCTGCATGTTTGGCAGACAGCGGAAATTGGACAGCGAAGACGAGCTGTACAACGCGGCAGTGCGCGCGCTGATGCGGCGTGGACATTCCACCAGCGAAATGAACAAACTGCTGACGCGGCGCTGTGATAACGAATTACTGGTGCGCGTGGTGCTGGCGCGGCTGCGGGAAAATGGGCAACTCGACGACGCGCGCTACGCCCAACAGTTTGTCCGCCAGCGCACGGAGATTCGGCGGCAGGGAAAATTCCGCATCACGCGCGACCTGCGCGCGCACGGCGTTGCCGACGAACACATCGCTGCAGCCCTGGCGGAATCCGCCGGACAAAACGATGAAACCGCGGTGGTGCGCCAGCGCATCGAGCGCAAACTGAAATTGACACGCGGCGAGATCGACGAGCGAAAGATTGCGTCGCTCTATCGCAGTCTGCTGCGGGCAGGATTTGCGCCAGACCTGATTCGGCGGGAATTGCAGGCGATGACGAAAGCCCAAGTTCCGGAAGTAGAAGCCTCGGAATAATCTCAATCAAGATAGCTTGAAAAGAAGTCGCTGGGCCGCGCACCTCTCTTACGCTCACCGTTCCAGGTTTTGCCGGTCCCAGTTGCCTGCCGTGGCGCCGGCTTCGTAGGTGGATTGGCAGAAATCCAGCAAGTCTTTTTCGGGATTGGCGGACTGACGCACATCTTCGTACATCAAAAAATACTCGCCCTTTTCCTTGCTGTAAGAAGCCTTGCCGGGCAGAACGGTTCTCTCCTTAAAACCGCCAGGCTCGGGCGCGGCGTACGCGTAGAAGGCGGCGTCTTTGATATTTTCACCGTCGCCGGGCCAGAAGCCTACGCTGATCACTTCGTGCGAGTACGCTTCCTTGGTGATGGCGTCGGCGTTGGGGCGTTCCGGCGCGCGGCGGCCGGAGAAGCGCGTGACCGCCAGATCGAAACTGCCCCAGAAAAAATGCACCGGGCTGCACTTGCCGATGAAGCGGGAGCGGAACTCGCGGAACACGGCATCCGCGCTTACCAGTATTTGCCAGAAACGGTGGGCATATTCGGGGTCGTACGATTTGTGGCTCTCGTCCAGCGTGAAACGTACCGGCCGCGGAACTTCGACCGGCATGGTCCACACCTTTACGTGAACGTCTAATGACTGCAGCGCGCCCATAAACTCGGCATAAAATTCCGCCACCGTGCGTGGCACCAGCCGAAACGCGCGGGTTTCGCCCTGACTGGTCGTGATATCCAGCAGGTGCGCCGTGAAATCAAAAAGCACTTCGAACGCGCCGTTTTCATACGGAATCGGCGAGGTCGTCAGTCCGCGTGACGTCACGTACAGCGTGCATCCCCAGAAATGGTTGATAGGTGGACTCAGCGCCAAGCGAACTTTCCCGACAATCTGCGTCCACATGTGCAGCGTGGCGTAAGTGTCTTTCCATTCGGCAAGCGGCAAAGTCGGCCAGCGAACTTCAGGTGTGGACATGGAAGTGCCCCTTCAGATGGAGCGCGCAATGCACATGACGCGAGCGCCCCGATTCCTTATGAGATGCCGAAGGGTAGCATTTTACCGCGGCCAAGTGCAGCGCGCGCCGGCCTCGCGGAAAGCGCCGCCTCCTGACGCCTGGAAAGACGCAGACCCCGCTGTTCCGGTCTTGAGAGTGGCGAAGACCGAGTACGCCAGCTGCACTGACCCGCTTACTGCCGAATCTTCAACACGTTACTTGGCGGCTTCGTGGTGGTCAAAGCTTAGAGCACGCGTCATCTTCCATGCACCGTCTTTGTATTGCCACAGTGTGACAAAGCGTCCTTCGCCCGCTCCAGTATTTGATTTCGGATGCAGGAAACGGTGTGTGCCGATTTCGATCGCTCCGTAGCCTTTCATGTAATGTGCTTCCAGTGTGCCGGGCACCAACTCTCGCCGTACGTCGGTTCCGCAAATATTCTTCTTGATGCTGTCAACGAACGCCCGTTTGCCGAGCGTGATGCCGCCCTGGTCGTGATAAAACTCGATGTCGTCGGCGACGAAGGTAGCGAATTTATCCAGGTCGCAGCGATTGTAGGCGTCGAATAGCGCGCTATCGAGTGCCGTGATCGTTTTGTCCAAGTCCGCTTGGTTTTTGATGTCGTCCAGAGGCAGTATCGCCTGAGCGTGCAGCTGCGTGGCGAACAGCGCGCACAGAAACAGAAATGAGAAGGCTTTTGCCATAGACGACGTTCGTTTCATTGGAGACTCCCTTTGTTGCTCGCAGGAACTACTGGTAATGTACGGAGGGGAACGACGAAAGGTTCCTTGCTTCCGGCGCCGCTCGCCAGATGGCAACGGATTGTCCAGCACCGCCGGCTTGTTATGGAACCTTGTTATTGAGTTGGGACGCGGACGACCGTAATAGCTTTCAGCATGCGGACCCAACGCGCCGGGCGTTTTTCGTGTGGTGCGACGAGGCGGAACGGCCCTAGCGGCGCGCCCATGGGCGCGCCGTCGAGAGTGTCCGCGACAATGATCTCGGAGTCCGAGATGCCGGAATCAAGCTCCGCGAGGGAGAAGACCACGCGATAGCCGTCCGCGGCTTCGGCGATGACATACGTGGCCATGGCCGGACCGCGGAGTTGCTCGCCTAGCGGGGTGCCAGCGCGGCGAAGCAACTCTTCGAGCAGCACTCCTTCGTAGTTCTCGGTCTTTTTTTCGTGCGGATTTACGACCGTGAGTATCTTGCGCGGCATTTTCTTCAACTCGGCGGCCGTTAGCATCAGCTGCGTGGAAACTTCGCCGCGGATGTGGAGCTCCGGGACCGTCGTGGTCGTTTGCCCCCACGTTTTCGGAGCGGTGGGGAGAAGTTGCGCCAGCAGGGCGGCGACTAGCAGCGGGATGTATCGCAGGAGACTGGGATGCACTGCTGAGCTCTTTTTCGACAACGCAAACTGCATCAATCTCTTTCGACCATTATCTCTGGAGCATCACTTTTCCAGCATGACTTCGGTCGACTTAATGATGGCGGAAACGATGTCCCCGACCTTGAGGTGCATTTCCTCCGCGCTGCGCTTGGTAATCACGCTTTCGATCAGATTCTCGCCAACACGAACAACGACGTGGGCCATGACGCCGCCAAATTCCAGTTCCACAATCGTGCCGGCAAGACGATTTCGCGCTGACAGGGTCATGAGCAAAGCATACGCGCCGTCATCGCAGCAGTCCAGGGTTCGCACACTACGGTAGCGCAGGTTTTAACCTGCGCATTCCATGACTTTCACGCTGGGCATTCCGCGAACTGGTAGAATCACACGGAATAATTTCTGTGCTACCGTGAGAAACCTAAAAACAGGAGGAATTTATGGCAGGAACGATGCGGCTCTCCCAAATCACCGCAGTGATGCTCGGCGTGCGCGATGTGCCCACAGCGCTGGCGTTTTACCGCGACAACCTGGGCCTCCCGGTGATTATGCAGGAGTCGCAAATAGCGCTGCTGCAGTGTGGAACGGTGATGCTCGGGCTCAGTCGCGGGCACGTGCAGTCCGCGCCGCACATCGCGGGAGCCACGGAGGTGGTGTTTGCAGTCGAGTCCGTCAGGGCTGCGCAACGGACATTGAGCGCGCAGGGCGTTTCGTTTCTAGGCGAGGCGCGTCAAGTCACGCCGACGGATTGGGCGTCGCACTTCCGCGACGTGGACGGGCATCTACTATCGATTTTTGGACCCGAAGGCCAAGCTTAATTCCACGCGCCCCGTCGCCTCGCTGATGGCAGGATTGCCTCTGGAACCTTGTTGCTGGAACCTGGGGCAATTCCGCTTTACCGTTGATTCCCGATAGACAGCGAAACTTGCACGGTGCTAGCGTGTTCTATAGGCAGGTTTTGTTTTAACGGCACGGCGCGAAACGCAAGCGCGTGCGTCGAGATCACTTGGGAGCGTGGGATGAAACTGAATAGAGGGATGCTTGTCGTTGCTGTGCTAGCTATTTTAATTGCCGTCAGCCCGGCGTTTTCGCAAACGCCGCCTCCGACCTACGCTGCCGACCAGGCCCCGCCACCGTCGTTTTCGCCGGCGCAGCTGGATCAATTGGTGTCGCGCATCGCGCTGTATCCCGATTCTTTGCTGGCGCAGATCCTGGCGGGAGCGACTTATCCGGACCAGATTCCTGACGCCGCGAGCTGGGCGGATCAACATCATTATTTGACCGGCCAAGCGTTGGCCGATGCCATTCAGGGTGACCAATTGCCCTGGGATCCCAGCGTGCAGGCGCTGCTGCCGTTTCCTTCGGTGCTAGACACCATGGCATCCGATATCAAGTGGACCACCGATCTCGGAAACGCCTTTTTGGCGTCGCAGCAGGACGTAATGGACGCGGTGCAGCGCGAGCGCCACAAAGCGCGCCAGTATGGCTATCTGCAAAGCAACGCGCAGGTCGTCGTGGGTGACGGCGCTTACATTACCATCGCGCCGGTGGATCCGGGATTTGTGGTCGTGCCGTACTACGATCCAGGAATTGTTTTCTTTGCTCCGCGACCCGGATTTTTTGTGGGCGGTGGGATTCGTTTCGGCTTTGGCGTGACCATCGGCGGATTCTTTCGCCCGTGGGGCTGGGGTTACGGAAGATTCGATTGGGGCGCGCATCGCGTGTTCATCAACAATGCGGTTTGGGGACGCACCTGGGTGAATCGCGGTGCGTACGTGCATCCGTATGCGGGCGTGCGCAGATACGGGCCGGGAGCGCGGGTCGCAGAGCAGCATGAACTGCACGCGCGCAGCGACCGTGAACGCGCGGCGGCAAGAGAAGGCCGCGCACGAGTGGAAGAGCACGAGCGGCATCACTAAAATCTTGTAGCCTACTAATGCTGGAAGTTAGCACCGCTGCCCCCGCAGTAGAGAGCGTGCCGGAAAGGCGCTACCAGCAGAACCTTGCGGGCCGCCGAATTGCATTGGTGGTCGCGGAGCACTCCGCAATAGCTGCTAGTCGATTGCCCTCCTGCGAAATGGCCGCGGAGGTGAACTCCGCCACGCCGGACAGGCCATTCCAAAGTTGAGATTCTATACGAGTTGTAGGACCTTTAGCCTAGTCGGCGGGCTTCAGGGAATTATTGTAGGAGTGTCTTGCCCAGCCAAGATAATGCGGATTGGCGCGATTCGCATCGTCGAGTTTTTGCAGCATTTGCGGGAGCAACTCGCCGTAATCCGGCGTGCGCAGGGCGATCGCCATTTTCGCGAGATTTCGATCGGGCAATCCTTCGTAGGCCATGGCCAGAAACTTCTGACTGGAACTTTGTACCTTTTCCGCTTGTCGGTCGGCGCTGTCGCCGTCGCCCGGACTGCTTAACTCGTACATCATTAAGGTGACGCGCGAAACGGCGGAGAGCAGCATCTGGCGCTCGGCGAGATCGCCCTTGAGAAGCTTGTTCTGAATGTCGGCGTTGACGGTCATCTCCTCAGGTTCCGCGACGGTGCGCACGGCTCGGAACGCTTCGGCGAGGCCGGGCAGGAAGCGCAAGTTGCCGGGGCCCTTATTTTCCGGTCGTTGTTGCGGCTCAATGTCCAAGTGAATGCCGTCGAAGCGCTCCGCCGCGTGGCGCTGATTGAATTGCACGATTTCCCGGACGTGACGCAGCAGCGTTTCGCGATGTTTCCCTGGCTCGTCGGCGTCCACGCTGGAGAGCAAAGCTTCCGCGCGAATGTTCGAGTGATGCAGCAGGGCGATGACGTGCACGAGTAGCGTTTCCTCCGCCGTCGCACTGCGCTCGGAGATGGACACATACACTTCGTTGATGCCCTCGGAAGTGCAAAAACTTAGCAGCGCCTCCGCGGCTTTGGGCGCTTCGAGGACCGGCGCACTCTTCCATACCCACAGGCCGTGAACCGGGGGCGGGACGGCGCGCGCGCTTTCGCATGACGAGAACGCGGCGAAGAGGGCAAAGATCGCCACACACGGCCAGCCAATGCGCATCGCCAAAATAAAGATTGTTCGCAGCATTCTATTGTTCTGCGCAGGGACTCGAAAAACTTCTGCGATGGCCAAAACGAGTCCATGGTACACCGCCGCTGCAAGTTCGGGGATTGCGCGGGGGTGGGCGGCAAAAAAGCATTGACAATATCATCCATAAGCAATAACTTACCGTTAGTGAATACTTACCAAGATGCGCAGCTGGACGCCCTCGGGGACGCCACCCGTCGCGCGATATTGTCCCGGCTAATGGCTGGGCCCATGGCCGTCGGCGAATTGGCGCGGCAGTTTCCCGTTAGCCGGCCGGCAATTTCGCAGCATCTCCGCATTCTCAAACAAGCAAATCTGGTGGTGGACCAGGCGTCTGGAACCAGGCGTCTGTATAAGCTGAATCCCGCGGGCTTCGAGACCTTGCGCGAGTACTTGGAACAGTTCTGGGGCCAGGCTCTGAGCGCATTTAAGCGGGAGGTCGAAAAACCAGTAAAGCGAAAAACAACCAAACGCAAAAGGGAGGAACAATGAGCAGCGCAGAACGGTCGTTGCAAAATGCGTCGGCCGCGCAAGACGTACCGGTTCGCAAGAGCGTTACGGTGAAGGCCAACGCGGAGTACGCGTTCGAGGTGTTCACAGCGGGATTCGATAGCTGGTGGCCCCGCAGCCACCACATCGGAAAAGCGCCAATGAAAAAGACAATCCTTGAAGGGCGTGTCGGCGGACGCTGTTACAGCGAACAGACCGACGGCACGGAATGCGATTGGGGAGAGATCACTGCATGGGAGCCCCCGAAGCGCTTCGTGATGGCCTGGAAAATTACTGCGCAGTGGCAGTATGAGCGGGACCTGGCGAAGTCGAGTGAAGTGGAAGTGCGGTTCACGCCGCTTGCTGATGGCTCGACTCGTGTGGATCTGGAGCATCGTCATTTTGAGCGCTTGGGAGCGGGATGGGAGACGATGCGTACGATGGTGGATTCTGCGGGAGGTTGGGGCGGTTTGCTGCAACTCTTTGCCGCGGAGTCGGAAAAAGCGCAGTAGCTGCTCGTGGCGAAAAGCAAAGCGGATGTGGACTGGATGTCGCGCCGAGATGGGGCGCAGCATTCCCTCGTATTGCTCGGGATAAAGCTGCGCCCCTGCAAGGGGTTACTGGACGATTTTTTTGAGATGGCGTTGGCATGGAGCTAAATTTTCGCGCGGAGGAATTGGAATGACAGCAACTGGGCTGTATCGAATTGCGGCGGTGTTGTTCGTGCTGTTTGCGGTGGGGCACACGTATGGGTTTTTGAGTTTGCGGGCGCCTTCAGCGGAAGGCCGCGCGGTGTTTGACGCGATGAACATGGTGCATTTTCAAGTGCGCGGCGCGAGCTACAGTTATGGAGCGTTCTACCGCGGGTTGGATTGTCTTGCAGCGTGTCGATGATTTTTTCGGCGTTTCTGGCTTGGCATCTTGGCGAATTGGCGCGAAGACTTCCCCAAGCCATCGGAGCGCTGGGCTGGATCCTTTGTGCGGTCCAGCTGAGCGGCTTGGTGTTCAGTTTGAAGTATTTTGGGACCCCTCCGGCGGTGTTTTCGGCGTTGGCGGCGATTTGCCTCGGACGCGCGGCCTGGTTAGTGCCAGGTCGTGACGCTTAACGTAACGAACGATGCAGCGGACAAATTTGCAGCACGGGATTTCGATTGTTGCTAAAGCACGAGCAGTATTATTCTTAGCGCGTGATAAAGAACCGCTCTGTACCGACAGACGCACCACTGCCAAACATCGCATATCAGGACGTCGCGAAAGCCGGCGCATGGCTGAGCGCCACGTATGGATTCGTCGAACACTTTCGCTATAACGGCGATGGCGGCGCCGTCGGCGGCATGCAGATGCACCTTGGTAACGCGTGGATCATGCTTCACCAGGCGAAACCAGGGCTCCTGAGCCCGTCACAACTTGGCCGCGGGACGCAGAGAGTGACCATATTTGTCGAAGATGTGACGGCCCATTTCTCGCGAACGAAGGCCGCTGGCGCCAAAATCATTGAAGATTTGCATGTGACGATCTACGGTGAACAGCAGTACGGAGTCGAAGATCTCGACGGTCATGTTTGGATCTTCTCGCAGCACTATCGCGACGTCACTCCTGCAGAGTGGGGAGCGACCATAGCGCCGAGGTGAGTCACGCCGCGAGTCCAAATTCAAACCGCTCGGAGGTAGTGATGAAAATATTCTGGATGGTTTGCTGCGTTTTGGGCACGGTGATTCCCTATTGGTTCGCGCTTCCCTTCTTTTTGATTCATGGGCCAAACTTTAGATTATTTCTTCAAGAAATCTTCGCGACGCGCATTTCCAGTTTTTTCGCGACGGATTTGCTGATTTCCTCGGTGATTTTTTTGAGTTGGTCGCGACGCGAGGCGCGGGATAAGAAGATCGCCAACTGGTGGCTGGTGCTGGCTGCGAATTGCGTCGTTGGACTGTCGCTGGCGCTTCCGTTGTTTCTGTTGAAGCGGATGGAGGCGGGCTCCGCGCGGTAGCCGGGCGGGTGCGCGCTCGCGACGAAACTGGTCACTGCGATAGCGTTCGTGCGATTTGGCGTTGTGGCGAGATTTTGGAGGCGCCTGCGACGGAAGCGCGCCAGCAATGTGGGGCTCTCGCCTGCCGAACCGTGGAACTGGGAATTGCAACGGTGATGCCTCGGTGGCTGGGCCTCCCTAGTGTTTTTTGTAAGTATTCATTCTAGAGGGAGTTAAAGTCCTCTGTTTTGATACACTTTTGCAAGTATTCATTCTACGTGGGTTACGCCTCTTCTCTAGTTATCAAATGGTTACGGAAAAACGGGTCGAAATCCGCAGCGGAACAGAGATTTGAATGTTTGGATTATTGGGGAGACTAGACGCAATTCTCTACGCACGTAATCATATAGGTTCGTGGCTAGGTTGTCAAGAAAAATCTGATTTTATTTTTGGGCGGTTCATTTGGAGAAAATGGCGCTGCTGACCGACCTGTAGGCTTGGCGGGGCCAGGACTCGACTTCACGGCCGATCTCCTCGGGCAGAGGCGCGGCGGAACGAGCTACCTGGAGCGTTGGAAGGGCGTGGGGTGGTCTGCGATACTGTGGGCTTGCGGATTTGTGCTTCGGATTGCCCGGATGCTAATTGGGTGAGGGTGGCTTAAGGCGATGATGACTGGGAATGAGATACGCGAGAAATTCTTGGAATTCTTTGAGAAGAAGGGGCATCGGCGGGTGCGGAGTTCTTCTTTGGTGCCCCATGGAGATGCGACCCTTTTATTTACTAACGCGGGGATGAATCAGTTTAAGGATGTGTTTTTGGGGTTGGAGAAACGGGAGTATGTGCGGGCTACCACGGCGCAGAAGTGTGTACGGGCCGGCGGGAAGCATAACGATTTGGAGAATGTGGGATTTACGAAGCGGCATCATACTTTTTTCGAGATGATGGGGAATTTTTCGTTTGGACCGATCGGCACGGTGGCGGACACGGCCCCGTATTTTAAGTCTCCCGCGATCGAGTACGCATGGGAATTGCTGACTTCGCCTGACTGGTTCGGCATCCCGAAAGACAAACTCTATGTAACGGTGTTTGGCGGGGCGGAGGTAGGTGGTGGGACGACGCTTGGGGTAGATGAAGAAGCGCGGGGGTTTTGGATCGAGCAGAAGGTGCCGAGCGGGCGGATCGTGCCGATTCCTGGGCTCAAGGATAATTTTTGGGCTATGGGGGATACCGGGCCTTGCGGGCCTTGTTCTGAGATTTTTTATGATATGGGAGCGGCGGCATCGGAAGAAGGGCATGCGGACTGCAAATTTCCTTGCGATTGCGGGCGGTATGTGGAGATTTGGAATTTGGTTTTCATGCAATTTAATCGGGATCCGTCTGGGGTGCTTAGTTCCCTGCCGAAGCCTTCGATTGATACGGGGATGGGGTTGGAGCGGGTTGCGGCGGTTTTGCAGGGAGTGATTTCTAATTACGATACGGATTTGTTTGTGCCGCTGCTGAAGCGGGCGGCGGAGCTTTGCGGGGTGGATCTCACACGCGAAGAAACCGTCGAAGACAGCAAGAGTGGCGCCGCATCACTGCGAGTGATTGCCGACCATGCGCGAGCGACTACGTTTCTCATTACGGATGGCGTCCTTCCGTCAAACGAGGGCCGCGGCTACGTACTGCGGAAAATTATCCGCCGCGCAATCCGCCATGGCCGCTTGCTGGGTGCGACCAAACCTTTTCTGGCTGAAATGGTCACTACTGTTCGCGCCTTGATGAGTTCGGCCTATCCGGAACTTGTTGAGCCTGCGGCCAACCGCGTCCCAGATATCGTGTTATCCGAGGAAAAGCGCTTCAGCCACACACTTGAGATTGGCCTGAAGAAACTCGATGAGCTGATCACGAAATATTTCCTAAGCCCTTCCCCGGCGGATCGTGTAGAACGGCTTCCCGGCAAAGAAGCGTTCATGCTTTATGACACGTATGGATTGCCGCGCGATTTCATTGAGGATGTGTCTCGCGACTCGGGGTTAGGGTTTGACGCTGAGGGATTCGAGAAAGCGATGGAGGAGCAGCGGACGAAGGCGCGGGCATCGTGGAAGGGTGGGACGGGAAAAGAGGCGGCGAATCCGGCGTTTGCGAGGATTGGGGACACGTTTCATACGGAGAAGGATTTTTATCACCACACGAAGGCTAAGGATTGCCGGATTGAGGCGATTATCACGAAGAGCGGAGCCGTTTCGGAATTGAAGACTGGCGAAGCGGGTGAAGTCGTTTTGGACCGCACCGTCATCTACGCTGAGTCTGGTGGGCAGGTGGCGGATACTGGGGCGTTTTACGATGCGTCGGAGTCGCAGATGTTGGCCGAGGTATCTGGGGCTTACTACCCTGTTACGGGATTGGTGGCGCATCGCGTTCGCGCTAAGGAGACTTTGCGCGTGGGGGATCGCGTTACCATGGTGGCGGATGCGGAACGTCGGGCGCGGATTATCCGGAATCACTCGGGGACGCATCTGGTGCATGCAGCGTTGCGGAATACTTTGGGCACGCATGTGAAGCAGGCCGGGTCGCTGAACACGCCGGAGCGGTTGCGATTTGATTTTTCGCACTTCGCGCCGGTGGATGCGGAGGAGTTGCGGGATATCGAGCAGCAGGTGAACGACGAGATTCGTTTGAATACACAGGTCCATACGACCGTTACTTCGATTGAGGAGGCGCTGGCTTCCGGGGCATTGGCTTTTTTTGGGGATAGGTATCCAGAGAGCAATGTGCGGGTGGTGACCATTCCGGATGAGCGGGCGCCGCGCGGGTTTTACTCGAAGGAGTTGTGTGGCGGGGTGCATGTGCACCGGATTGGGGATGTGGGGGTCCTGAAGATTGTGGGGGAGCAGTCGGTGGCGGCGGGGGTTCGGCGGATTGAGGCGGTTACGGGGATCGGGGCGCTGGAGCATTATCAGCAGCAGGCGGCGGTATTGTCTCAGGTGGCTGGGCAGTTGAATGTGGGGGAGGATGCGGTTTTGGCTACGGTGGAGAAGATGGCGGCTACGGTGAGGGCGCTGGAGAAGGAACTGGAGGCTCAGAAGCGCAAGGGGGCGCTTGGGCAGCTTGATGAACTTGTGGGCAAAGTGCAGACGGTCAAGGGGGTCAAGGTGGTGGCGGCGGAAGTTGCTAGTGTGGACCGGGAGGGGCTGCGGCAACTGGTGGATTCGCTGCGGCAGAAACTGGGGTCCGGGGTAGTGGCCCTGGGAATGCCGGATGGAGATAAAGTGGCTTTGATTGTTGGAGTTACAAAGGATTTGACGGCAAAGGTGCACGCCGGGAAGTTGATTAAAGCGTTGGCAGAGCAGGTGGGTGGGTCAGGAGGCGGTCGGCCGGATTTGGCGGAGGCTGGCGGAAAAGACACATCGGCGCTAAAAAATGCCTTGGCAAGTATACCAGGTTTACTGGATGGTTTGTTATAATTGGGGTGCGCTAGGAGCGTGTCCGGGCAGAGGTCACTCCGCAGGTGAGCTTTGTGCTGAATATAGGGGACACGTCTAGCTAAGTGGCTCAGTCTTCGAGAGTTCGCTTCGATAGTTGGACTTAGAAATTGATTTTTATTTTACACTCGCCTTCCCCAAGGTGATGGACAGACGCTCGACACTCCCGGCAGGCATAATTTTGGCTACGCTGACGCTTTTTTGTGGCGGGGCGCGGGCACAGATCGTCAAGACCACCGGCGAAGATGGGCGGCAGCTTTTTGTGAATGCCGAGCCGCCGAGGACCATCCGGCTGGGCGCGAGCAAGCTTCACGCAACCATCTATATGAATGCGGAATCTTCCTTTACGGGTTATTCGCGGCCGCCGGTAAGCATTGACCGGGACGGCGCGGAGAAACTGGTGCGGGAAGCGGCGGACCGGCATCATGTGGACCCGGCGCTGATTCGCGCGGTGATTCAGACGGAGTCGAACTGGAATTCCGGGGCGCTGTCGCGCAAGGGGGCCGGCGGGCTAATGCAATTGATCCCGACCACGGCTCAGCGGTTTGGGGCGAGCGACCTGTTTAATCCGCAACAGAATGTCGACGCCGGGGTTCGTTATTTGAAGACGTTGCTGGAACGTTACAATGGCAACCTGGATTTGGCCCTGGCGGCGTACAATGCCGGGGAAGGCGCGGTAGACCGGGCGCATGGGATCCCGGCGTTTAGCGAGACGCGGAATTACGTGCACAAGGTGCAGGATGCTTATTTCCGGCCGGGGTCGGGACGGCTGCCAGAGGCGTTTACGAATGCGCGGGCGATTCGCCGGGATGTGGATGCGAATGGGCGGACGGTGTTCTCGAACGATTGATGGGTTGGCGAGAGATTTTAGAGCGGGATTTCTCGTGGTATCGCAAGCGATGGAGAAGGCCCACAAGGCCGGGACGAAAGCCCGGCCCCTACGAAGGCAAAAGCAAAGGCGGGAGCGCGGAGTAGCATGTTGAGCGGCCAAAAAATTTTCCACAAGGCCTTCGCCCCGGCTTCGCTGGTTTTTATGCGGGGAGGGATTTTCTTATTGCGTGCGATTATCGCGCTGAGTGTTTTGTGGTTTTGCGTGTCGGCCGCGACGCGAGGCTACGCAGAAAACGCAGCGCCCCCAACGGCTACGACGGTTAAGCGGCAAGCGGCTTCTTCGCAATATGCGCGAGCGGAAGAACAACGCGCGGCTCTGAACAGCAAGCCTCTCGAGAAAAGAAGTTTGGCGGAATATAAGCAGGCGGTGGCCGGTTATCACCGCGTGACGCTGATTACGCCGCGCGCGCCGGAAGTGCCGGATTCGCTGCTGGCGATTGCGGAACTTTATACCGAGATGGGCGACCGGTTTGGGCGGAGCTATTACCAGTCCGCAGTGGATACGTATGAATTTTTGGGGCGGGAGTATCCGACGAGCAAGTTTTGTCAGGATGCGCTGTTGCGAGCAGCCAAGCTGCAGAGAAATCAACTGGGAGACGCGGCGGCGGCGACGGTAAGTTACAGCGAGTTTGTGAACCGGTATCCGCGATCGCCCCGGCGTCGCGAGGCACAGGAGGCGATGGCGGAGATCGCGCTGCTGCAGAACAGCGAGCGGGCGGCAGTCGCGGAGGCTGCGCCGGTGGGGACGGCGAAAAACGCGGCGGCGGCCGGTACGGCGGAGCCGGTACGGCAAAGCGCGCAACGCGGCGATGAAAGTCACAGCGGCGGGGCAGAAAACGGCGACACGGAAAATGTGCCGCGCCTGCGGCGGATTCGCGCTAGCGCAAATGGCGAGGCGACGCGGGTGGTTATCGACCTTGAGGGCAGCGTGCAGTATTCTTCGGCGCGAATCAGCAATCCGGAGCGGATATTTTTTGATTTACACGCGGCGCGGCTGACGGCGGAAATGGCGCGGGGAACGGTGCAGGTGGATGGGCGGTTGCTGACGGCAGTGAGAATGGCGCAGAACCAGGCCGGCGTGGTGCGCGTGGTCCTGGACGTGAATGGCGTAAAGGATTATACGGCTTCGCTATCGAGCAATCCTCCACAACTGATTATCGATTTGTACGGGACTTTGCCCGCAACGGGGGCCGCGGATGGTCCGGTGCGCAGCGCGAAATTGAAGCGTGACGCGCGGATGCCGGCTCCGGCGGCTGGCGCGATACCGAATGAAGACGCGCGGGCGAATACCAGGGCGGACACTGGAACAGCGGCGGATATCAACGCGGATGGTGCAACTTTATCGCCGGCGAATCGCGGTGCGGCGATGGTGTCGGCGGCGGTCACGTCTATTGATGATCGCTCGTCGAATGCGGCGCCACCCCGTGCGCCCGCGACACTGGGCACGAATAGTGCGAGTTCTGTCGGGACGGGCACGGTGGCGGGCAAAGGCGTGGTGAACGAAAAGAGTGCGCGCGCGAAGCCGCTGAAGGCTATTAATGCGAGCACGAAACCGGATTTGATTCGCGAAGCAACGGCACCGCCAGCAACACACGACGGACAGGCTACCTTGACGCGCACGCTGGGACTGAAGATTGGCCGCATCGTGATTGACGCCGGGCACGGCGGGCATGACACCGGAACGATTGGGCCGACCGGATTGATGGAGAAAGATTTGTGCCTGGATGTGGCGCTGCGGCTGGGCAAAATTATTCAGCAGAAATTGCCCACGGCGGATGTGGTGTATACGCGTTCCGACGATACGTTTGTTCCGCTGGAGGAACGCACCAATATCGCGAATCAGGCAAAGGCGGACCTGTTTATTTCTATTCATGCGAATTCGAGCCAGGACCATGCGGCGCGCGGGATTGAGACGTATTATTTGAATTTGCGAGGATCGCCGGAAGCGATGGAAGTGGCGGCGCGGGAAAATGCCACGAGTTCGCAGGGCATTCACGATCTGCAGGACGTGGTGCGGGAGATTGCGCGCACGGAAAAGATCGACGAGTCGAAAGAGTTTGCCGAGGACGTGCAAGATTCGCTATCGAAACGGATTCAGAAGTCAGCGAAGACAGTGAAGAATCGCGGGGTGCGCAAGGCGCCGTTTGTGGTGCTGATTGGGGCGGACATGCCGTCGATCCTCACGGAGATCTCGTTCCTGAGCAATCCGGCGGATGAGCAGTTGCTGAAGAAGCCGGAACAGCGGCAGCACGTGGCAGAGGGGATTTTTTCGGGTGTGTCGAATTATTTAGAGAGTTTGAACAGCGTGGCGTTCAATCAGGCGGGGAAACCGACGCGGCCGCGGGCCGCGGCATCTGCATTAGAACAATCCAGCAATCAAAAATAGCAAGTCCGCCCGATTTCGAGTCTGGCCCTCGGACTGGCCGCGTGCCGCGGATTTCCTGAAGCAAAATCTTGCAAGTAACATGGAACAGGGTTCTGGTGTCTAATAGGGAGCAAGAATGCGCCGACTCACGTTCATGATCGTGGTGTTTTGCGGATGGCTCGGCGGAGCGCCGTTCGGGGTGTGCGCCGACAAGAGCGCAACTGGCGCTCCGAAGAGCGGCGTGCAGCGGGTGTTTCCCGAGCGATTTCGGCAGTGGGGGGCTACAGCTTCTGCAGCGCCGACTGCCAACAATTCGGAGAGCAATGCACCGGTGACCGCCGAGGCTGGGCTGCTGGAGCGCATGACGCGCGTCTATAGCGACGGCAAACAACAGATATCCTTAACTATCGCAGAGTTTCGCGATGCTACCGGGGCGTACGAGGCTTATACCGCGGAGTTGAAGCCGGGGATGAAGTCCTCAACGGCGGGACCACTTTCGGCGGTGGATGACCAAAAATTACTGCTGCAAATTGGCAACCTGTTGGTGCGAGTGGATGAGGCGAAAAATGTTGGCGACAGTGAATTGCAAGCGCTGGTAAGGACGCTACGGGAGAAGGTCGAACCGGCGCCATTGCCTCCGATACGCGAGTATTTACCGGAACAAGATTTGGTGGACGGGTCGCAGAAGTACGCTCAGGGCTCGGCGGGGTTTGAAAATGCGCTGAAGGCACTCGGTCATCCGGAATACGCTGCGCTCGCGCCGGAGTTGGGCTTCACCACCGGTGCGGAACCGGAAGCGATGGTCGCGCAATACGGATCGGGACCGAACCATGGGGCGCTATTGTTGATCGCCTATCCGAACCCACAATTGGCGGAGCAGCATTTGCGGCACCTAGCGGGTGTGATTCCCGGGGGCAATGCGGGCGGGACCCTGGAGCGGAAAGGGTCGCTGCTGTCTATCGTGATTGCGCCCAGTTCGACCAAGTATGCCGCAAAACTGCGGGAGTCGATCAATTACGAGACGCAGGTGACGTGGAACGAACCGAGCACGACCGCGACGGATCCGCCGATTACCAGCACGCTGGTGAAAATTTTTATGGGCACGGGCGTGTTCATGCTGATTGCCGTGGTGCTGGGCGTGGCGTTTGGCGGCGTGCGTGTGTTGACGAAGAGATTTTTCCCAGGGAAGGTTTTTGACCGGCCGGAGCAGATGGAAGTGCTGCAACTGGGGCTGTCCGGCAAACGCATCGATCCCCGGGATTTCTACTAAATCTTCAGTTTTAGAGGGACCAAAGTAACCGTTGGCGGACGGAAGCGTCTAACCAACACGGGAAATTTGGTGAATGCCTCTCCGTATCGTAAAATGTTGATTACAAAACGCATGCGTCCTAACAAGAGTGCACTTTCTACAAGAACGCGAGGGACCCGAAACGTCGTTAAGCCGAACGTTTCGCGAAACGTCCAGATCATGGCTCTAGTACTATGCCTGGCGACCGTGTGGTTCGCAGGCTGCGCAAAGGGCGCGGGCGGAAGTGCCAGCGCCGGAGGGCCGCCGGCGGCGTTTCCCGTGCAGGTGCAAGTGACTCCGTCGTTGAAGATACCGGATGCGACGGAGTATCTTTCGATTCTGAAATCGCGGCGATCGGCGAACATTAATCCGCAAGTGGAAGGGCAAATCACCAAAATATTTGTGAAATCGGGCGACCACGTGGCCGTGGGAACGCCGCTGATGCAGATCGACCCGCTGAAACAAGAAGCGACGTTGAGCAGCCAAGACGCGGCGCGCGCGGCGCAGGAAGCCACGATGCGCAACGCGAAGATCCAACTCGACCGCGAGCAGCGACTTTACGACGCCAAAGTCGTGGCCAAACAGGATTTGGACAACGCGCAAACAACTTACGATTCCGCGGTGTCGCAATTGAAGTCGCTTTCGGATTTGGTGAGCCAGCAAAACGTGGAATTGAAGTATTACAAGGTGGCCGCGCCGATGGACGGCATCGTCGGGGATATTCCCGTGCGCGCGGGCGATCGCGTAATCGTTTCGACGCTGTTAACTACCGTAGATCAGCCGGGTGCTCTGGAAGCGTACATCTATGTGCCTGCGGACCGCGGGCGCGCGATGCGATTGGGACTGCCCGTGGAGTTGCTGGACGAGGCGGGAGCGGTTGCCGCCACCTCGAAAATCACGTTCATCTCGCCGGAAGTGGATACTGAAACGCAGACAGTGCTGGCCAAGGCGACGGTGGAAAATCCGGGCGCGAAATTGCGCATCGCGCAGCAGTCGCGTGCACGCGTGATTTGGGGAACGCACGAAGGGCCGGTGATTCCGGTGCTGGCAGTGACGCGGATCAATGGGCAAGTTTTCGCATTTCTCGCGGTGAATGAAGGCAAAGGCACAATCGCGCGTCAGAGATTACTGAAGGTGGGCGACACCATCGGAAATGACTACGCGGTGCTTGACGGGCTGAAGCCTGGCGACCATGTGATCGTTTCGGGCACGGACTTCCTGCAGGACGGCGCGCCAGTGGCGGAGCAGATACAAAACAGCGCGCCGGCCGCCGCCAAAACGAGCGATGGCCGCTGAACGGCGGAAAAAAATGACCGCCCCGCACCGTAACCTCGAAGAGGATTGCGAAAAGAACTTCGAAAAGGCGGAAGCACACCTTGTTCGTTGATTTCTTCATTCAAAGACCGGTGTTCGCGACAGTTTGCGCGTTGTTTATCGTGCTGGCCGGGGCGATCTGCATTCCGACGCTGCCCGTCGCGCAGTTCCCGGATCTAGCGCCGCCGCAAGTGGTGGTAAGCAGCGGATACATCGGCGCCAACGCACAGACGGTAGAATCGGCAGTAACCATCCCGCTGGAGCAAGCGATTAACGGCGTGCAGGGGATGAAGTACATCTCCTCGACGAGCGGCAACGACGGCAGCAGCTCGATTACCGTGACGTTTGACGTGTCGCGCAACGTGGACCTGGCCTCCGTAGACGTGCAGAATCGCGTTAATCAGGCGCTCGGGCGACTTCCCGCCGAAGTGAAAAATACCGGCGTGATCATCACCAAGCAGACCAGCGGATTCGTTTTTGGCGGCGGCGTGTACTCGGAAAATGGCCAGTACGACAGTCTGTTTCTGAGCAACTATCTGGATGTATATGTGCGCGACGCGCTGAAACGCGTGCCGGGAGTCGGCGACGTAGTTATTTTCGGCGAGCGCAAATACGCCATGCGCTTGTGGCTCGATCCCGCAAAATTGGCGCAGCGCGGACTCACCGCGACGACGCTGCTAAACGCATTGCAGGAACAGAACGTGCAGGTCGCAGCGGGCTCGGTGGGCGAGCCGCCATCGGCAAACGATCAGACGTTTCAAGTGAGCGTGCGGACCGTCGGGCGGCTGACGAACGTCGAAGAGTTCAACAACATTATTTTGAAGACCGGAACGGATGGCACGCTGGTACGCCTGAAGGATGTGGGACACGCGGAATTGGGTGCCGAAGACTACAGCTCCATTTTGCGCTTTGACGGGCGCGAGGCCGTGGGCATCGGCGTAACGCAACTGCCAGGCGCCAACGCGCTGGATGTGGACAAGCTGGCCAAGGCCGAGTTACTAAGACTGTCCAAGAATTTTCCACCGGGATTAAAGTACGCGGTGGCTTTCGACACCACGACGGTGATCGGCGAATCGATTCGCGATGTGCTGGTGACGCTGCTCGAAGCCATCCTTTTGGTGGTCATTGTAATTTACGTATTTTTGCAGGACTGGCGGAGCACGCTGATTCCGGCGATTACCATTCCCGTTTCGCTGGTGGGAACTTTTATATTCATTAAGGCGTTGGGCTTTTCCATCAACACGCTAACGTTGTTCGGGATCACTCTGGCGACGGGGCTGGTGGTCGATGACGCCATTGTGGTGATCGAAAACGTCGAGCGGCACATTGCCGAGGGTATTACCGAGCCGCACAACGCTGCATCCGTTGCCATGCGTGAAGTTACCGGAGCGGTGATCGCGACGTCGCTGGTGCTCGTTGCGGTGTTCGTTCCCGTGGCGTTGTTCCCCGGAACGACGGGAATTTTGTTCCGGCAATTTGCGCTGACCATCGCGTTTTCCGTGGCCATTTCGGCTTTTAATGCGCTGACGTTGACGCCGTCACTTTCCGCCATTTTGCTCGGACACCATCGGGAACGCTCGCAAGGCAGATTTTTTAAGGCATTTAATCGCGTGGTGGCCTCTGGGACGGAAGGTTATCGCCGGGCGCTGGCCGTCGCCATTCGGTGGAAGTTCGCGGCGTTGCTGGCGTTTGCGCTGCTACTGGGCGCCACCTACGTACTCTACAACCGCGTGCCGCAGGGCTTCATTCCGGAAGACGATCAGGGGTATTTGATCGTCGCGGTGAACGCTCCGCAAGGAGCTTCTTTGCAATACACGCTGGGAGTTTGCAGCCAGGTGGAAAAAGTAGCCAGCCAGTCGAAGGATATCGAGGGCACGTTTGCCATCGGGGGCTTCGGTTTTTCCGGTTCAGCTTCCAACCGCGCGATTGTCTTTTTGCCGCTGAAATCATTTGAAGAGCGCAAGGGCGAAGCACATTCCGCCGATGCCGTGCTGACGCAATTGCGCGGGCCGCTGATGGGGATTCAGGGCGCACTGGTGATTCCGTTCAACCCGCCTGCCGTGCAAGGTTTGGGAAATTTCGGCGGGTTCAGCTTTCAAGTGGAAGACCTGGGACGCAATTCGCTGCAGGCCATTTCGAACGCCACCAACAAACTTATCCTCGCGGGAAATTTGAGCAAGGATCTGACCGGGCTGTTCACCAGCTTCACGGCCAACGACCCGCAGTACCTGGTGCACATTAACCGCGAAAAAGCGAAGAGTCTGCAGGTGCCGCTCAGCCAGATCACCGACGCCCTGCAGGTGTATATGGGCTCGGTGTACGTGAATGATTTCGATTTCAATAATCGCACTTATCGGGTGTATTTGCAGGCGGACGCGCCGTTCCGTGCAAACGCCAAGGATATTTCGCAGTATTACCTGCGGTCTGACACCGGCAAGATGATTCCGCTGGACAATGTGGTAGACGTGGAGCAAACGGGAAATCCGCAGGTGATCAGCCATTTTAATCTGTTCCGCTCAGCGGAAATCGACGGTTCGGGGGCGCCACGCAAAAGTTCGGGCGACGCCATCGCGGCAATGCAGGACCTGGCGAAAAAGAATCTGCCGAACGGCATGACCTATGATTGGAGCGGACTTTCGCTCGAAGAGATCGAATCTAGCGGCAAGGCGGCGATTTTGTTCGGGCTGGGGCTGCTGGTGGTGTACCTCACGCTTGCCGCGCAATACGAAAGTTACGTGCTGCCGTTTATCGTGCTGCTGGCCGTGCCCGTGGCGCTGCTTGGCGCGATCGGCGCGGTGGCTTTGCGCGGGTTGCAAAACGATGTTTACTGCCAGGTTGGATTGGTGATGCTAATCGGCCTTGCGAGCAAGAATGCGATCTTGATTGTGGAGTTTGCCGAGCAGTTGCGCGCGGAAGGGCTGCCCACGGTGGACGCGGCGATTGCCGCGGCAAAAATTCGCTTGCGGCCGATTCTTATGACCTCGCTGGCGTTTATCCTTGGTGTCGTGCCCCTGGTGCTGGCGACGGGCGCGGGTCGCGCGGGTAGAATTTCTGTTGGTACCACCGTGTTCGGCGGCATGATCGCGGCCACGACGCTGAATCTACTCTTCATTCCGGTGCTGTACGTCATTGTGCGCGGTTTGTTTAAAGGCGGACGGCCGGGACACGAGACTACACCCGCGCCGGGGCCCTCCAGCCCGGCGGCGACGCTCCCGGGATAGCCGCCGAATGACGACCTATCCAGCCACTCGATGACTAAACGAGGTCGCGCTATCATACTCAAGACAAAAGAGATGTTGCCCGATTCGCACCAAACCGCTATCATCTCTGCACCTATGAACAAGCGCCCTGCTGCGTCGTTTTCGCGCGCGATTTCTGGCCTTTTTCCCGGCAAGCAAGCCGCTTCATTTGCGGCTTTTTCTTTATCCGTGGCGTGCCTGCTTCTGGCTGCGAGCGCCGGCCCGACACCAGGTCAGACGACCTCGCCTGGCGCCTCCGCCGCCGGCCTCGCGCCCATCCGCCAATATATTGCGACGGGCTGGGACAACCTGACGCGGTCGCTCTCGGAGTGCTCGAACGTAGTAGATTCCAAGCTGGCAGCGTCGGAATCGGTCCTGTATTTTCCCGCGGGATTTCCCGTGCCGCCGGCGATCGACGCGCTGCAAAAACGCTGCAATTTTCAGATTAAGCATTTGCCAAAGGCGATCGAGCATCCCGGCGAAATCGATCCAGGCACTCTGAGTGCCCAGGGACTTCTATATCTCGAACACCCGTACGTTGTTCCCGGCGGAAGATTCAACGAAATGTACGGGTGGGACAGCTATTTCATTATTCGCGGCCTGGTGCGCGATGGACGCATCGAATTGGCCCGCGGGATGGTTGAGAATTTCTTTTTTGAGATCGCGCAATACGGCGAGATTCTGAATGCCAATCGCAGCTACTACCTCAGCCGCTCGCAACCGCCGTTCTTGACGTCCATGATCCTTTCGGTGTACGACGCGGAACTGGCCGCGGGCCACGAGGATCATGCGTGGTTCGAAAAAGCGTACGGTTACGCGGTACGCGACCACGACATGTGGACGCGCGAGCCGCTGCTCGCCGGCGATACCGGCCTGTCGCGCTACTACGACCTTGGCGAAGGTCCTTCTCCGGAAAGCCTGAAGGATGAGACCGGCCACTATCGCGACGTCGCAGAATATTTCCTGCTGCATCCGGATGCCGACCGAAGTTACATACTCCTGAAAGACGATAAGCAGGACGGCCCAATCTTCGGAGCGCCCTACCAAGTGCAGATTTGCGACATGGCCAAAACCATAGCCAAGGCCGCTTGTTCGCCCGCCGCAACGGTCTCGCTCAGCGGCGATTTTTACAAAGGCGATCGTTCCATGCGCGAATCGGGCTTCGATATATCCTTTCGATTCGGTGCTTTCGGCGCGGCCACCGAACATTACGCTCCGGTGTGCCTGAACAGCCTGCTGTATAAGACCGAAAAAGACCTGGAACAAATGAGCGCTTCCCTCGGAAAAACAGCCGAGTCGGAACGCTGGAAAGCTCTAGCTGCGGAACGGCAGGCCAATATTCAAAAATATTTATGGGACGCGGGGCGAAGCAGATTTTTCGATTACGATTTTGAAAAAAAGCAGCGCTCCACGTATGACTACGTCACAATGTTTTATCCGCTGTGGGCAGGATTAGCAACCAAAGAGCAGGCGCAGAAGGTTTCCGGCAATGCGGTAATTTTCGAAAAAGCCGGCGGACTGATGATGAGCCCGTACGAAACCGGCGGACAATGGGATGCGCCCTACGAGTGGGCACCCACACAATTGTTAGCCGTTGAAGGCTTGCGGCGCTATGGCCTGAATAACGAGGCCAACCGTATCTCCTATAAATTTCTGAGCACTATCGCGGAGAATTTCCGGCACGACGGCACCATCCGCGAAAAATACAACGCTGTCACACGCTCCTCAGAAACCGCAGTTACCGCTGGATACCACATGAATATCGTGGGTTTTGGCTGGACCAACGGTGTGTTCCTGGATCTCCTGCATGACTTGCCCAAACCGCTGGTGGAGCAACTGGCCCGCGAGCAGGATCACGCGGCTGCTCGCGCGCAATAGGTCTACGCTTTATCCGGGAAAATACTGCAAGGGAGAATTCAGTCACCCGGCTATCACTGTGAGCCGCCGGTGACACGACGCCGCTACGCGGTGGCGCCCTCGTCATTCGAATTGTGAACGCCGAGTATCACTGCGGGATCCGCCGGCGGCGTGGCGCCCACTTGAGAGGCCACCCACGAACCAAGGTGATTGGCCGCCGCGTTCATCGATTTTAGAGAAGCCTTGCGCAAAAATTTGTGAACTAGCGCGGCGGTAAACGCGTCGCCGGAGCCGACCGTGTCCGCAACCGCCACGGGAAAGCCGGGATGCGTGTCTGTCCCATCGGGCGTCACAAGCAAACTGCCCTTCCCGCCGCAGGTAACGCAGATCAGTTTCAGCCGGTACTTTTTCAATATCCAACGCGCCGCGCCCACCCGATCCGTCACGCTGGCACCGAGAAGTGCGGCGACGCGTGGCAATTCATCTTCGTTCAATTTCAGGATGTCGGAGCGCGCGGCCGACTCCGCCAGGATGTCTTGGGTGAAAAATGACTGGCGCAGATTCACATCGAAAATCCGCAGCGTGCCAGGACGCAAAGCTTCGAGAAACGCCAAAATGGTCACCCGGGATTGCGCCGAACGCTGCGCCAGCGAGCCGAAGCACACAGCGTCGGCTTCCGCCGCGAGGTGCTGCCACTGCGGAGTCCATTCGAAATAATCCCAAGCTACTCTTTCGAGAATTTCAAATTGCGGCTGGCCCTGCGCATCCACGGCGACGTTTACGCATCCCGTCGGATGCACGGTGTCCGCCTGCAGGTACGTCGTCGGCAAGCCGAGCCGCGCCAGACGGCGTGCCGCGGCGTTCCCGAGGCGATCCTTGCCAATGCGGCTGGCCACCAGCGCGCGGTCTCCCAGCAAGCCCGTCATGTACGCAAAATTCGCGGGCGCTCCGCCCAGCTGCTTGCCCGCAGGCAAGAGATCCCACAACATTTCTCCCAGTCCAACGATGGTGAATCGTTGCGACGAATCGCCGACCGGTTCTTCCGCATTGCGCTTAGGGCTTTTCATTTTGGCGCGCCTGCAGTTGCTCTGCGAGCTTCAGTTCCCTTTCAGCGTCTTCCGCCCGGCCCAGGTCGCGATACGTCTGGCCCAGCAGATGATGCGGGATGGGGTTATTGGGATCCATGCTCAGAGCGCGCTGCAACGCCCGCGCCGATAATTCCGCTTCACCTTTTTTCTCCAGTACTTTGCCGAGCAGTATATACGGACCAGTGGAGGTGGGGTCCAGCCAAATGGAGCGCTGCAACAATTTTTCCGCTTCATCGTATTTCTGCACTCGGGACTGCGCATCGGCCAGTTTATAGTATGCCGCCGCGTTGCCCGGGTTGATGGCCAGCTCGGCCTGCAATTGCGTGATGGCCTCTGGAATTTTCGACTGATAAAGGTACAGTTCGCCGAGCAACTGGTGCGCGAGGGGCAGTTTTGCATCGAGCGCGGACGCCTTGGTGGCGTATTCCTCGGCCACCGGGCCAAAATCCTGCCGCAGCAACATCCGAGAGGTGAGCAGATAGCTGGCCGCCGAATCGGGATCTACGCCAAACATTTTTGCAAACGCTGCACGCGCGTGCGCGTATTCCTTCGACTGGATGTAGCAAATCCCGAGGATGTACGCCGCATCCACGTTTGCGGAGGCGTACCAGCTCTGTACTTTTTCCAGCAGGGGTATCGCCTGCACTGGCCGGCCTGCCAAATAGTAGGACAGACCAAGCAGTTGCGTAGCTTCCTGATCGTCAGGATTTTCCTCCTGAGCTTTGGTCAGGTTGCTGGCGGCGCTCAGGAAGTCGCCCTTCTTGTAGTACGCGGTACCCAGCTCGCGCGCCATGCCGGGCACGGCTGGATTTTTGGTTTGCAGTTCAAGAAGTTGCGCGATCGCCTCGTCATACTTGCCAAGCTGGAGGAGGTGACGCGCCACGGCGATGTCCGCATTGCTCGCTTCAGGAAGTGCGTGAGGAACCGGCCCAGTTATCTCCGGCGAGCCATTGCGAGGCGCCGCGCTCGGAGTTCCGGCCGGCGGGGCTGTCTGGGCGTGAGCAGCCATTCCACTGTACGGAAAGACCGCAAGCGCCGCAAGGAGCACGCGGTTTACGCGGCCGGTGTTCTTCGCTGCGATGCTCGCCACGTCAAGAATCCTTCGAAAGAACCAACACGATTAAAGCATAAAAAACGGGGAGCCCGTGAGGGCTCCCCGTTGGGGTGTGGGGTGGTCGTGTTGCGTTAGAAAGTCACGCGCAGGCCGAACTGCAGTTGGCGCATGCCTGTCGGAGAGCCGGGAGACCCATCCGCTTCGATGTCTTGGATTTGGCCCGCATTGCCGCCATTGGCAGTCCCCGCGCAGTCGATGCAGGTGTTGCCTTGGTCGGCGTTGAAGCCGAAGTTGACGTGGTTGAATACGTTGTAGGCGTCGAAACGGAATTTTGCGCTTATGCGCTCCGTAATTCTAAAGCTCTTCGTCAGCGAAAGGTCTGAGAAGAATACCCGCGGTCCAGTGAAGGTGTCGAATCCCGCGTTGCCAATGGTGCCGCACGCCGGGAGCGAGAATGCTCCTGAGACGGGCCGCGCCAGTGTGCAGGTGTCAACGCCAGCGTCAGCGGTTGTGAGATTGGGGTAGGCCAGCGGCGCTACCGGCACGAATTCCACCCAGTTACCGTTCACTTGGCGAGGACCTACGTCAAACGACTGGCCAGTGAGGTTCGGACGGCAAGGCCCAATCCCCCCAGTGATCGCGCCGCATTCGCCAATGGACGCTGTCCAAGGCAAGCCACCGCTCCAGTTGACCGTGTTGGTCACCTGCCAACCACCGACCAAGAAATCCAGCGCCCGGCCCGCGCTGCCAAGGAACCGCTTTCCTCGTCCGAACGGCAATTCATAGACGGAATTGAGTACGAAAACATGATCGCGGTTGTACTGGTCGGGTCCGTAGGAATACTTCGGATCCACGTCGTAGTAGCCGGAGTCGAAGGCGTTCGAATGAGAGAAGGTATAGTGCGCCAGGAACTGCAGGCCGTTCGCGAAGCGTTTCTCCACCTTGACTTGGAGCGAATTGTAGTTTGAGCTGCTGTCATTGCCGAAATAGGTCAAATCCACCGCACAGCAAGGCGGTGTCGCGATCACCTGACCTCCTGCAGTAGTGTAAGTGGATCCTGGATACGTGAACGCTGGTACGCCGTTGAGAAAATACTTGCGACGATCGTTGACCGCTACGAAGGGATCGAACCCGCCTGGACCACACGGGAGCACTGGAGCGAGCGTGGTCCCCGCGCACGTTACATCATTAGTACCGTCCCCAACCGCCGGTTCGTTCGGGTTGTAGGAAGGCCCGCCAGGATTGAACACATGCGTCCCCTTGTTCCCGACGTAAGCGATTTCCACGGAGATTGTCGGGGTCACCTGCCTCTGAAGTGTCGCATTCCATGCGTCCACGGTTGGCAGTCGCTGTATCGTGGGCCGGATTTTCGTACCGGCCGTGCCATCCGGCCCTAAGAGCGGCAAAGTACCCGTGGACGAGATATCCGAGATCACACCTGCGAAATTGAAAGCTTGTGGTCCTTGCGCAAGCGTAAATACCGGCGAGACGTTATTCGTCGCGAGCGGGTTTAAGTTGGAATCCTCGATCGATTGGTTAGCCAGGACCGGGAGGTTCTGGGTCACTACGTGGCCAAAGTTCGAACCGAAGACACCGAGGTCGAAACTCCGGCCGTAGCCGATGCGCACAACGGTCTTTGGATCGTACTGGTAGGCGATTCCGAGACGCGGACCGAACGCTTTGTTGTCATCGCGGACGTTGCCGTTCAAGCCCACGCCGTTGTAGCCAGCTACGTTAATGACGCCGTTGTCAAGGTTTGCGAAGCCTCCGTTACCCTTGGCATTAACGTATTCCGGTTGGTAGATTTCCCAGCGCAGCCCATAATTAAACGTCAGCTTCGTAGTAATGCGCCAAGTATCCTGCCCGTAGAAGAAGAAGCGCCCTTGCCGCTCCGCCGCATCCGTGCTGGTGCTCACATAGCGGTTGAACGAGGTCACGTCTCCAAGCAAGAACGTGGCCAAGCTTAGCCCGCCATTGGTAGCCAGGGATGTGCCGTCCGAATCGAAGTTGAGAATACCGGTGCGGTTGTTGTCGCTCGGCACGCGCAGGTTTTCCGCGTAGCGGATATCCGCGCCAAACTTGATGGTGTGGTTGCCCTGGATCTTCGTCCAGTTGTTGACGATCTGAAATTGCTGTTCGCTTTCCGTTAGGGGACAGTTGCAGCGACCCACGTTCAGGCCATCGCCAATGGCTGAGAATGGGCTATTAGTCGCGCCGTTGTAGTTAAAGAAAATCGAGGGTTCCCCTCCAGTTTGCAATGTGCCAAGGTTCAGACCAGGAATGCCGAAAGCGCTGGCGGGGCTAGAACCCTGGTCCAGGTACTCATCCTGGGGGTTGTACTTGAAATAGCCGAAGCGCACGTCGGTAAGCCAGGTCGCGCCGAATGCTTTGTCGAAACCGGTGGCCAAACTGAAGTTGTGTACCCTGGACTTGCCGTCCAATCCGCCTTGACCAAATCCTTCACCGTCCAGTTTGCCCAGGGATGGCCCGCCCATGATGGTGAAGAAATCCTGGCTATACCGCCCGAAAACCTGGTAGCCGTGAGGCGCGTTGTAGTCCACGCGCACGTCGAAAGCGTTCTGGCCAAAGTTACCCGAACCCGAGCCGACGAAGTTGTTCGTCAAGGCGGCGGAGGTCGGGGCCGGATAGTCCGCTAGAATGTTTGCCGCCTGCGAGGAGATCTCGCCGATGGGAATCATATTGTTGGCAAACGGCGTGCGGCCAGCACCGGTCAATGCATTACCGGTAGTGGGATCGTATATTTGACCGCCGCCAGTGACCGTCCCGAGATACTGGCTTAAATTGCAAAATCCTGGCGTGTCGCTGGCTGCGTTCGTAGCCGGATTGCATGTACTGATCGCCTCAGCCGTGGGAATCGTCGCAACGTCAGACAAGCCACTGATCTGTCGAACGCCTTGGTAGTCACCAAAAATGAATAGCTTGTCCTTGATGATCGGGCCGCCTGCGGAAATGCCGAAATCTTTGTACGTGGCGTTCGGTAGCGTGCCAAACTGCGTAAAGGGATCGCGTGCTTGCTGGTCGCTGCCGCGGTAATCGTAAAATCCAGTGCCGTGGAGCTCGTTGGTTCCCGATTTCGTCTGTACGGTGACGACGCCGGCGACAGCCTTGCCGAACTCCGCGTTATAATTCTGAAGTGCAATCTTCGTTTCTTGAATGGCGTCGAGATTGGGGTTGACGACGATAATTCCGAGAATGACGTCCTGATTGTCGGTACCGTCTAAGATAAAGGATGTGCCGCTGAAGTGCTGGCCATCCACGAAAATTTGCTGAGCTCCTTGCGGGTTTTCCGTGGCCGCATGGCTCCAACCCACAATCTTTTGCGTTCCCGGCGACAGCAACTCAAGATTGGTGAAATTCCGGTTCAACAGCGGGAGATCCTCGACGTATTTTGCGTTGAATTCGACGGCCACATCAGAGCTTTCCGTCTTGAGTTGCGGGACTTCGCCGGTCACTTCGACAGTTTGGGTGACATCGCCAACGGTTAGTTGCCCGTCCACCTTTGGGTTCTCATCCGCCGACACCTGAACCGAGGGTACGTCGTAAGCTTTGAAACCCGGTGCCTGGACTTTGACGCTGTAGGTGTCCGGAATTAAGTGCGTTACGGTATAGTTGCCGCTTTCGTTTGTGGTGGTTTCTTGCGTCGTGCCCTTGGTGGTCGAGGTGACCGTCACTTTCGCTCCAGCCACACCTGCGCCCTGTGCGTCAGTGACCGTCCCAACAATACCGCCATAAACGGACTGACCTGCGGCCAAATCCACTTTCAGTAATAAGCAGATGCAAAATGCAGCGAGCACACACAAACTCACGCGCCTAGCCATTCCACCCCTCCTATGAATCACCACTTGCGCTGCCACTTCGACAGGCCCGACTCCCCCGACGAGTCAGACCCTCGACTGATAATGCGAAACCATTACTTCGCACCGTAAAACAATTATGATGATGCGTCTTATCAATATTTTGATGACATCTGTAAGTCTCACTGCGTCTGATACGGTTACATTCCTTAAGCCACGCACTTGCAGTTAGTTGGCGTCCTTGGTACGCTCCTGTGACATGAATGTTACTGGGGTGGGCGTGCCTGCAAAAACCCATGTTCTGACGGAAATCGATAAATTGGTGTCTAGCCAGGCGCTACACGGATCGGAGTCGCTCTGCAAGCTCCTGCGCTATCTCGCTAGCCATGCTCTCGAACAACCCGGCGTCCCATTAAAGGAATACCAAATCGCCACCGAAGTCTTCGGGCGCCAATCCGACTTCGATCCCCAGGTTGATTCCATGGTACGCGTGCAGGCTGGAAGGCTGCGTACCAAGCTCAGCGAGCACTACAGCACTGTCGGTGCGGGGGATCCGATCTGGGTCGAGCTACCCAAAGGCACCTACGTCCTGGCGTTCCATGATCGGCCTGCCGGTACCACCAGGAACCACGAAGGGGTCCATCACGAGGTCGGCGCCGAAGTGCGCGCCGAAACGCCCGCACAGTCCCGCGTCCTATCACGGAAATGGATCGCAGCCGTCGCGACCTTGTCACTTCTTCTGACAGCAGCGCTCGCCGTGATCGGCACGCTGTTGACCAGTCGTAAGCCTGCGACTTCCGCAGCCAGCTCTCTCAGCGAGGCGGACTCGCCGATGTTTCCGATTTTCTGGAAGGGATTTCTCGCTGGACCCGAACAACCGCTGGTCATTTTCAGCAATGCCCGCTTCGTGGGTCGCCCCGACATCGGCATGCGGTACTTCGACCCCGACAAAGATGCGGGCGCTATGACGCTCGATCACTACACGGGAGTCGGCGAGGTCCTTGCGGTGCACAGTCTCGACACCGTCTTCGGCGCTTTGCATCAAACCATCCGCATCAAGCGCGGAAGTCTTTTCACCCTCGATGACGCCAAGAATAACAATCTGATCTTTATCGGCTCGCCCGCGGAAAATCTGGCCCTGCTTGAAATTCCCAGCACGAAAGAGTTCACTTTCCGCAAAGTGGCGTCCGGGGTTCGCCAAGGTAATACCGAAGTGATTAACGTCCACCCGCGTGCGGGCGAACCGCCCGAATTTCTGGCTTCGCCCTCGAACAAGAACCTTGCGGAAGACTATGCCGTGGTCGCGCTGGTTCCCGGACTTAACCCCGCGCGCTCAGAAATGATCCTCGCCGGCACTACCACCATCGGAACTCAGGCCGCAGTCGAATTTGTTTGCAGCGAGAATTTGTTGCAGGAGTTGCTGCGACGTTTATCCGTCTCCAAGCCGGAAGACCTGAAACCATTTGAAGCGGTCATCCACGTCAAAGTGGCCCGGGGCGTTCCTGTCGAGTCGGAGATCGTGGCGCTGCGCAGCGAAAATCTGCCGTAAACAAGCGCCGATATTTTCCGCCGTTTTAGTCGCAACACTCCTCCGCACGAACAAACATAGGACTACGGCGCCACCAGCCGCGGATCGAGCCGCGACGCTTCCTGAAATTCCTTCTTCGCTCCCTCAGCATCACCTTTGCTGCGTAGCGCCAGTCCCAGCTCATAATGCGCATCCGCATAGTCGGCCTTGGCGCTTAACGCCGCATGAAATTGTGACATCGCGCCATCCAAATCCCCAGCGCTCATCAGCCGCTTGCCAGAATTCGTGGCGAACACCGCTGCTTGCAGATTATTTTTGTCGCGCGCGATATCCGCGCCGACTTTACTCTCCACCGCCGCACCGCTCGCATCACCAAGCTGCCGCAACACCGCCGCTAACGTCGTGTGCGCTCCGGAGAAATTCGGCTGCAGCCGGATCGCCTCCCGCAAAGCCCCAGCCGCCTCCGCCAAATCTCCTTGTTGCTTGAGGACTGTTCCCAGCGTGTAATACGCCTCTGCGTAATCCGATTTCGCCCGAATCGCCGCGCGCAATTCCGTCGCCGCTGCGGGAAGTTCGCCCTGCTGCCACAGCGTCACGCCCAGCGTATAGTGCGCGTCCGCTTGCTCCGGATCAATCTCCGTGGCTCGCCGCAGCTCCGCGATGGCCTCCGGCAAATGATCCTTCAACTTCAACGCCAATCCTAAATCGTAGTGCAGCGTCGGATCATTCGGGGCCGCCCTTAGCGCCGTATTGAACTGCTCGACCGCCGCATCAAAATCCGTCATCTGCAAATATGCGGCGCCAAGATTTTTCCGATATCCCGGGTTGCCAGGCCGCAAACGCAGCGCCGTTTCGAACTCCACGACCGCTCCCTTACCATCGCCGCTCTGCAGCAGCGCCAAGCCCAAATTATCGTGCGCGTCGGTATTCTGCGGCTGCAGCGCCGTCAATTTGCGGAACGCCGAAACCGCTTCCCCGTCGTCGCCGGCGCGCTGCAACAGCAAACCCAGCTCGTTCCAGGCCTCCACATAGTCCGGTTGTGACTGCACCGCCGCACGAAACTCAGCGATCGCCTCGTCTAGCCGATTTTCCGTGCGCTGCACCCGCGCCAAATAATAGTGTCCCTGCGCATTCGCCGGGTCGATCCGCAAAACCTCGCGCAATTCCGGCTCGGCCCGCTCTGGCGCATGCTGCTGTTCGCGGAGCACACCCAAATGCAAATGCGGCGACCAGGATTCCGGCGCCAGCCTGCGCGCGCTCTCAAATTGCCCGGCAGCCTCGCTGAGGTTTCCCTGCTGCACCAGCACTGTACCGAGTTCGTCGTACAGTTGCGCGCGCTGCGGCTCCAGTGCAATCGCGCGCTGAAATTCCGTCACCGCCGCCGCAAGGTCTCCGGAAAGATCCTCCGCGCGCGCCAGCGTTCGCGCCGCTTCCGAATCTTCCGGCGCCAGATCTACCGCGGCGCGCGCCTGCAGCAAGCCGTCTTTCATCGCGCCGTTCTGAAGATAGGCATTCGCTAGATTGATCCGCGCCTGCACAAAGTCCGGCTTGAGCCGCACCGCATTCTGCAACTGCGCAACCGCCGCCGCCACCTCGCCTTGCGCCAGCAAAACCCACCCCAGCGAGTTATGCCCCTCCGCAATCTCAGGCGCCACGCGCACCACTTCTTCAAAACTAACGCGCGCTGCCGCCACGTCCCCTGCTTGCAACTCCGTTATCCCTTTGGCGTACAGCACATTCGCGTCGTCGCTGCGTTGCACACCGTCGGCGGGCGCCGCCTGCGCTTCCGCACGCCACGGCCAGGCCAGCAAAATAAAAATCATCGCGGCAAGAATCGCCCCACCTGCGCGGCGTTTCGCCACCGGCAAATCCGTCGCCGCTTTCCTAACTTTCTTCATCCTTCGGATATTCGCAGCATCGCCATGCGCAATGCTAGTATTTTCAAGAACCACGGTGAGGCCCATCGTTCCATTCACAATCACGCGACTCAAGCACACCGCACTGCGCACTCGCGCACCGCTCGCAGCGTTGTTTTTAGTTGTAGCCACAATCTCCGCACAAACACCCGCCCCCGCTCCTTCACCACCGCAAGCGGCCACACCCCTGGCCTATTTCACAGACATCGCCGCCAAAGCCGGCCTCACATCAAAAACCATCTTCGGCGGCGCAAACACAAAAAAATACATCATCGAAACCACCGGCACCGGTGTGGCTATCTTCGACTACGACAACGACGGCTGGCCGGACATCTTCATCGTCAACGGCACCACCCTGGATGGTTTTCCCTCAGGCGAAGCCCCGACCAGCCATCTCTACCACAACAATCACGACGGTACTTTCACTGACGTCACGCAAAAAGCCGGCCTAACGCACACCGGCTGGGGCCAAGGTGTCTGCGTCGGCGATTACGACAACGACGGCGACGAAGATCTCTACGTCACCTACTACGGCAAAAACGTCCTCTATCACAACAACGGCGACGGCACCTTCACCGATGTCAGCGAAAAAGCCGGCGTTAGCGGCACGGGAAAATCCTGGGGCAACGGCTGCGCCTTCATCGACTACGATCGCGACGGCCATCTCGATCTATTCGTCGCCAACTACGTCGACTTCGACGTCGCCACCGCCCCCGCTCCCGGCGATCGCCCGAACTGCATCTGGAAAGGCGTCCCAGTAATGTGCGGCCCAATGGGTCTCCCTCCAGCCAGCAACATCCTCTACCACAATCGCGGCGACGGCACCTTCGAAGACGTCACCAAAAAATCTCACATCGACAAAACCAACGGCCACTACTCCCTAAGCGTCTCCACGCTGGATTTCGACGAAGACGGCTGGCCCGACATCTACGTCGCCTGCGATAGCACCCCCAGCATCCTATATCGGAACAATCGCGACGGCACCTTCACCGACGTTGCCGTCCTCGCAGGCGCCGCCTTCAACGAGGACGGCAAAGAGCAAGCCGGCATGGGCAGCACCATCGCCGACTTCAACGGTGACGGCCACCTCGACATTTTCAAGACTAATTTTTCCGACGACACCTCCACGCTCTACCGCAACAATGGCAACAGCACCTTCGACGACGTCACCACCAGCGCGGGCCTCGGCCTGCACACGCAATATCTAGGCTGGGGCGCGATGTTTTTCGATTTCGACAACGACGGCTGGCCCGATCTTCTGCTGGTGAACGGCCACGTCTACCCAGAAGTAGACTCGCAACATCTAGGCAGCAGCTACAAGGAACCACGCATCCTCTACCACAACAACGGCAACGCCACCTTCACCGATATTTCCGCCACCGCCGGCCCGGGCATCACCACGGTAAGTTCGTCCCGCGGTCTAGCCATCGGCGACCTCTGGAACGACGGCCAACTCTCCGCGGTAATAAGCAACATGAACGCCGCACCAAGCCTGCTGGTCAACAGCATCCGCACAAATAATCACTGGATCGCAATTAAAACGATAGGCACAAGATCCAACCGCGATGGCCTCGGCGCAAGAATTCGCGTAAAAGTAGGCGCGCGCATGCTGGTAGACGAAGTCCGCAGCGGCTCCAGCTACGACTCGAATAACGATATGCGCGTCCACTTCGGCTTAGGCTCTTCAACAAAAGTCGACTGGGTAGAAATCCGCTGGCCCAGCGGCCTAACCGAAAAATGGACCAACCTCCCCATCGACAGAATCCAAACCCTAAAAGAAGGCGCCGGAGTCCAAATCGCAATTCATCCTTTGTAGGAACGCAGTATGTATAGGGGCGCAGCATGATGCGCCCCTACTTTTCCGGGTGTGCACCTCACGGACCCTCCTCTTCGTTTCCATGCGTACTAATGCTTACCCGCCTTCCTGCCATCAAACGACATCGTCCGCACAATCCCCAATCCCTCTTGCACGTAAACCACCTGGTTAGGCTTAACGTCCTTCAACGTATCCACCACCCCGCTAGGCCACCGCACCTCCAGCAACTCCACCTTCTCTGCCCTCCCAATACCAAAATGCACCCGCAAATCATTCTGCGAAATATAACTCCCCCCACTCCGCACCTCGTCAATCTGCGAATGCAAATTCTTCTCATCCGCCGGATGCGTGACGCACCGCACCCGCGCCCCAATCCCGCTGCGATTCGACTTCACCCCAATCGTCCGCACCTTAATCCAGTTATGCCGCACCAAGGAGTCACACCGCAACAGTTGCGGAAAATCATTCACCGTATTTACCACCACATCGATATCCCCATCATTGTCAAAGTCCCCAAACGCACACCCGCGCGCGGCCACCGGCGTCATGATCCCGGGCCCGCCGCCCAAAGAAACATCCTCAAATCGCCCATCCCGCAAATTCCGATACAGCAATTTCTGTTGCGGATAACCCGCCTCCGTCCGCAACTGCTCCACCTCCGGATACACATGTCCATTACAAATCAAAATATCCGGCCAACCGTCATTGTCCATGTCAAAAAAACCGCAGCCCCATCCCAAAAACTGCGTATGCTTCCCAAGACCCGCGGGAAAAGTAGCATCCTCAAAATTCCCTCCGCCAATGTTGTGATAAAGCGAGGGCGTATCCCCGGCAAAATTCGTTTTCAAAATATCCAGATTCCCATCCAAATCGTAATCCGCCGCCGACACTCCCATCCCCGCTTGCGGCTTGCCATCAGCGCTCAACGCGCAACCCGCTTCCATCGCCACGTCCGTGAATTTCCCATTCTTCAAATTGTGATACAGCGCGCTGGCCGTCGAATCATCCGCCACATACACATCCGGCCACCCGTCATTATCAAAATCCGCCGTAAGCACCCCCAGTCCGTACGTCCCGTTGGCCTGCAGAACGCCCGACCCGTCCGAAACATCCATGAACGTCCCATCCCCATTGTTGTGATACAAAATATTTTTCCCGCCATTCAATCCCGGCGGTCCGCACGCCACCAGCACGCCTTTGTAAGTGCAAGGCCCAGACTCCGGCACCGGCGCCGTCTTCAAATCCATATCAATGTAATTCGCCACAAAAAGATCCAGCAGCCCGTCGCGGTCGTAGTCAAAAAACGCGCATCCTGTATTCCATCGTTTGCCGTTTCCCGCCACGCCGGCCTTTTGGCTAACATCCGTAAACGTCCCATTCCCATTGTTGTGATACAAAACGTCTTTCCCAAAATAAGTGACAAATAAATCCTCGAAGCCATCGTTGTCGTAATCCCCAACACACACACCTTGACCCCAACCGGAATGCGCCACACCTGCTTTCACCGTCACATCGGTAAATGTTCCGTCGCGATTATTCTTGAAAAGATGAGAAGTAGGCTCCTGCCCCGCGGGGAAACCTTCCAGCCGCTGACCACTCACCAAGAAAATATCCAGCCACCCATCATTGTCGTAGTCGTAGAACGCCACGCCGCAGCCGGTGGTCTCGAGCAAATATTTATTCTTGTGCTCCCCGCCAAAAATCGTCCGCGCATTCAGTCCCGCCTCGCGGGCCACGTTCACGAACCTGACTCCCAACTCGGCAGAGGGACTCGGCACCCCTCTGCTCGCAGCATTTGACCTCATTGACGGGCCACTCGGGGGGCCATTTGAGGGGCTTTGCGACACCAGTAACTCCCCGCGCGCGCCCCAGTTCTCCGGCCGTACCAGCGACAATACATTTTCAAACGAAAGCACCACCGCCGAGCGGCTCAGCGATTTCAAAAATCTTCGGCGTGATCGAAACAAAAGGGTGTATACCTTCCCGGGGATTTCTCGTGCTAGACTCCAGCCACTCCACTTATAGTAAGGGCATCCGCGCATTGCAAGTGCACGAATCACGATCGGTGACCCGCGACCGCGACCGCGGCAATCGCAAAAACTCTATTCCGTTTCTCTCTTCTCCTCAGCAACGGCGATTCGCCAGTAGCGCCGCGCAACTCGCCATCACCCTTCTCTCGTTTGCAATTCTCTCCGCTCCGTCCCCCCTAGATGCCCAGACCGTCATTCCTGCCGGCAAATCCATCTCATTCGCGGCCGAACATCTCGAATTGTCCCGCACCGTGCGCCCCTGGGAATTTCTCTCCGCCGTCGGCACCGAAGCCGGGCTCTTCGGCAACGAATCCGGCACCGTCGAAGCCTGGGTATACCCCCTGAAAATTCTGCGCGACTTCCATCTCCGCCTCCACACCGACCGCCGCGTCATCGATGCCGATACCCTCGCCCGCACCATCACCGCTCACCCCGAATCCGTCACCATCCTCTACACCGGCGACACCTACAACATCCGCGAAACTTTCTTCGTCCCCGTCAACGAGCCCGGCGCCATCATTCGTCTTGAAATCGAAACGGAACACCCACTCGAAATCGAAGCCCTCTTTCAGCGCGATTTCCAACTCGAATGGCCCGCCGCTCTCGGCGGCACCTATGCCTACTACGATGAAGCGCACAAGACCTTCTACCTCGGCGAAGAAACCAAAAAATTCGTAGCCCTGATTGGTTCACCAACCGCCAGCAACGCGCAACTGGAATACGCTACCAACTATTCCGGCTCCGACCAAGACGGTTTCCGCCTCGGCACCACGCAAAAAGGCAAGGAAACCAAGCTCATCGTAATCGCCGCCTCCATCAGCGGCGTCCCCGAGGCCGAGATAACCTACCAGCACCTGCTGGCCGATTCCGATGCGCTGTTAAAAAGCTCCGCCGACTACTATCGCGATTATCTCGCCCGCACCATCAGCCTCGCACTCCCGGACGCGCAGCTCCAGCGAGCCTACGACTGGTCGCGCATCAGCGTATTGCAAGGTGTAGTAAAAAATCCCTACCTCGGCACCGGCATCGTCGCCGGCTACCGCACCTCTGGCAGCGGACAGCGCCCCGGCTTCGCCTGGTTTTTCGGCCGCGACTCCATGTGGACCTCGCTCGCCTACGACGCCTCCGGCGATTTCGCCAGCGCCCGCACCGCGCTCGATTTTCTTAGCAAGTTCCAGCGCGCCGACGGAAAAATCCCCCACGAAATCGCGCAAGGCGCCAACCTCGTTCCATGGTTCACGGATTATCCCTACGCTTTCGCCTCCGCTGACGCCACTCCTCTCTACATCATCACCATGAACGACTACGTAACCGAAAGCGGCGACGTAGCCTTCGCAAGAGAAAAATGGCCGAGTCTCGAAAAAGCTTACGCGTTCCTCCGCTCCACTTACGACTCGCAAGGCCTTCCGCAAAACTTCGGCTTCGGCCACGGCTGGGTCGAAGGCGGCCCATTGCTGCCAGTAAAAACCGAGCTATACCAAAGCGCCCTTGGCCTTGAGGCTTTGCGCGCGCTGTCAAATCTCGCGCATCTGACCGCGAAAGAATCGCAAAGCGAGGAAATCGCTGCGACTTTTGAAAAGCAGAAAACTTTTCTGAACGACGCATTCTGGCTGCCGGAAACAAAACGTTTTGCTTTCGCCCTGGACCAAGACAACAAAAAAATCGACGAGCCCACCGTCCTCGCCACCGTCCCCATGTGGTTCGGCTTGCTGGATCAAGAAAAAGCGGACGTCATGATCAGCGAACTTGCCAAGCCTTCGCACCAGCCCGACTGGGGCATGCGCATCATCGCGAATGATTCCGCGAAATATTCCGCCGGCGGCTACCATTTCGGCGCCGTCTGGCCCCTCTTCACCGGATGGGCCAGCGTCGGCGAGTACCGTTACCATCGTGCTGCTCCCGCCTACGCCAATCTCCGCGCCAACGCCATGCTCGCGCTCGACGGCTCCCTCGGCCACACCACCGAAGTCCTCTCCGGCGATTACTACTCTTCCCTCTCCACCAGCTCCCCGCACCAGATTTGGTCCGCCGCCATGGTCGTCAGCCCCATCCTCCGCGGCATGCTCGGCCTCGCCACCGACGCCGCAGCCGGAACCATCACTCTGGCCCCGCACATTCCCGCCGATTGGAATTCGTTCTCTGCACAAAACATACGCGCGGGGAACTGCTTGATTGACTTCGTCTACTCCAGAACCCCCGAGTCCATCACGCTCGTCGCGAAGCGCAAACGAGACGCAACGAACGATACCGGCGCGAAAGTCTGTACGCTGGATTTCGCTCCTGCCCTCAGCCTGCGTGCCACCGTCAGCGGTGCGTCGCTCGACGGCCGCGCTCTGCCGATTCACACCAAAACCAACGCCGATGACCAGCACGCACTCGCTCACGCCACCCTTCATCTCGGAACTAACACCATCATCATCCATCTCCAGAATGATTTCGCCGTTAGTTACGATTCCTCTCTGCCGCATCTGGGACGCGCCAGCAGCGACTTGCATATCCTTTCCGAAGAGTGGACTCCGTCGCGCGACCGGCTGACGCTCAATCTCGCCGGAATCGCCGGCCGCGAATATTTCCTCACCCCCTCGGATATTGGCCAGGTCGCCGCCATCGACGGTGGCGAGCTGCTCAAAAGCGGGCAGATTCGCGTCCGTTTTCCGGAGGGCGCGCCGAACGCATTCGTGAATACCGTGGTCCACATCCACTTTCACGAAAAATATCGGGGCAGCAAGAATTCCCAGCCCTAGGCTTGGTTCAGTTTTTTTGAGGAGCGCTCATCATGCCGAAACATAAAATGTTCAACGCACTCGCGCTATTGGCTTTTTTCTTCCTTCCATTGCGTTCATCCGCGCAGCAAAAACCCGTCGATACCGAAGGCCATCAGTGGTGGCAGCACGCCGTCCTCTACGAAATCTATCCCCGCAGCTTTGCCGACAGCAACAACGACGGCATCGGCGATCTAAACGGTATCGCCTCGCACCTCGATTACTTGAAACAGCTCGGCATCGACGCCATTTGGATTACCCCGTGCTTCCCGTCTCCGCAAGTTGATTTCGGCTACGACGTTTCCGACTACGACGCCATCGATCCCATGTACGGTACGCTTGCCGATTTCGACAAACTCGTCGCTGACGGAAAAAAACACAACATCAAAGTCATTCTCGACTTCGTCGTCAATCACACGTCCGACCAGCACAAATGGTTTCTCGACTCCAAATCCGCAAAAACCTCCGAGCATCGCGACTGGTACATCTGGCGCGATGGCCAAGGCCCCCATCGGCCGCCAAATAATTGGCTGTCCACATTCGGAACTCCGGGATGGACCTTCGATGCAAAAACAGATCAGTATTACTACCACTACTTTTATCCGCAGCAGCCCGATCTGAATTGGCGCAATCCCGCCGTGGAAAAAGCCATGCTCGACGTGACACGTTTCTGGTACAAGCGCGGCGTCGCCGGATTCCGCCTCGACGCCGTCGATACTTTGTACGAAGATCCCGCGCTCACGGACAATCCTCCGGCTCCGGGCACGGATAAATTTGGCCGCGCGAATCAAATCGAAAAGTACAACAAAAAACTTCCCGAAGTGCACGACGCCATGCGCAAGCTGCGCACGGTCGCCGACGAATACGGCTCCGTGCTGATCGGTGAAACCTGGACCGCCAACGTCTCCGAACTCAAGGATTACTACGGCGCAAAAAACGACGAACTGCAAATGCCCATGGACCTGATGATGACCGGATTCAAGGGCCTCAGCGCCCAGCAATACCGCGAGCACATCGGCGCGGTAAATGCCGCCGGGCAGTGGCCCGTTTATGTGATCACCAATCACGATATCGTGCGCTCGTACACGCGCTACGCCGATGGCACGCACGACGACGACATCGCCAAAATGATGGCGGCGATGTACCTGACGCTGCGCGGCTCCGCGATCATGTATTACGGCGAAGAAATCGGCATGGAAAATACGGATCCAAAAAGCCGCGACGACGTGCAGGATCCCATCGGCAAAATCGGTTGGCCGCTCGAAAAAGGCCGCGACGGCGAGCGCACGCCCATGCAATGGAACGATGGCGTGAACGCCGGATTCAGCAAAGCCAAACCGTGGCTGCCGGTGCCGCCCAGCGCAACAACGCACAATGTGGAAACTGAAGCGAAGGATCCCGATTCCATCCTGAATTTTTATCGCCAACTATTGGCGATGCGCCACAAAGAACCATCTTTACTCGAAGGCGACTACTTCCCGCTCAACGAAGACGACCCCAATGTTTTTGCCTACCTCCGCCGCTACAAAGGCGAAGCCATCATGGTCGTTCTAAATATGTCCGCCAACGCGCAAAAAGCGCGCTTCGATTTGACGCCTGCCGGATTTGCCACACCGAAGCTGACTGTTCTTCTTTCCAACGCGCACGCTCCGATGGTCGCCGCTACGGACGGCTTTGCGATGCAACCGTACTCCGCATTCGTCGCCAAAGTTACACAATAACGCGCGAGCTTAATCGTTCGCGAACATCCGGCCAGTTCGCGTCGCGATACTTTTTAATGCGCGACACATTTGGCCGCCCCGGATTGCAATTGTTTCAGCATGCTGCGGCCCGCGGCCAAATCCGGATTGAATTCGAGCGCGCGGGAAACGACGGCTGGCGACCGTTCGCCGTGACCGCTCAGGCATAGCGCGCGCGCCAGATTCAATCCCACACCGCTTCGCGCCGGTGCGTGTTCAAATGCAGATTTCCACAACGCAATCGCGCGATCCAAGTGTCCAGCGTTCGCTTCGATGACCGCAAAGTTGGACGCCGCGTCGATGGAAAGCGGATCGATCCGCAACGCGTGTTCGTAGTGCTCGCGTGCCTTATCGAGTTGTCCATTGCGTTGCTCGTGGTAAGCCTGCGCGGCGAGAATCGCGGGATCTTCGGGGGACTTCGCTAACGCTTCGGGTAGAAATTTCTCCGCCTGGGCGGAGGCAAACTTGGAACCATTGCCCGCGAGCACCACCCACGCCAACGCCACATCGCGCGGGGAATCTTCGGCTTGTCCAGCGGGAAAGCGCATCAATTTCGGATCGGCCGGCGGGACGTTGCCGGGATCGTACGGGGAACCGACGCTTTGCAACGGCATGACCGGGACGCGCAAAATGCGATGGTCGCTTGCCTGCGTGTGCGCCACGTCCAACGTGGTTACGCGCGGCATGTGACATTGCGCGCAGTCCGGCTGCTCTACGTGATGCTTTGCGCCAAAGGGTCCGCCATGACACGCAAGACACTTGCCGCGATAAAATGCGATTTTTTCCGTCGGCTGCGGTGCGGAGTGCGGATCGTGGCACGTGGTGCACGTCATGGCGTCGCCGGTCACACGTTTGCATTTGCTTTGCGCGAGCGCCTCAAACTGGCTGACGGCACGCACGCTTTCCTTGTCCTCTCCAGTCAAAACAAAGTAGCGCACAAAATCCGAAATATCGTCGCCGGGCTGAAACTGATAGAGGTGTCGCCCTGGTTGCTCGACGGCAGCGTTGCCTTCGAGATGACACTGCATGCACACCGCATCGCGCCGCGCCGGTGAAAGTTTGTCCGGATTGACGATGGAGACATCTTTTTTCGCGGGACCCGAAGACTGGCTCTGCATTTGCCTAGCATGGGCGGCGCCTGCGCCGTGGCAACGCTCGCAGGTAATTCCCGCGTGCGCGAAAAGCGGCGAATCGTATTTATTTTCCGTTCCGGCGATGGGCGCTTGCGCGTTGCTGGTGTGACAGGTGAGACAGGAAGAGGCGGCGGGCAAATTGAGCGGCATTTCGCGAGCGTTCTGATAGGCGGGCGCCATGTCCCACACTCCGTTGGGCGCCTTCTGCGAATAGAAATTAATCGGCGATTCAAACATAAAATTATCTTCGGCGAAAAGAAATGTCTTGCCGCGATGTCCCGAGCCGATGAAGTAGAGCAGTTTGCGTTTGCCATGAAGTTCATTCTTGCCATCACGATCGAAACTCAGCCAGGCGTCGCCATCTTCGAGATAGACGCGGTAGTGCACACCCGAGGTGGCATGCTGAAATTCTCCGGATGAAAAGTTCTGCGTCGCGGGACCGCTGGCGCGCGCCATCGCGGTGCTGGCGTAAGACTCGAAAATCTTGGCGTGGCATTTGGCGCAAGCTGCGCTGCCGGTAAATGCTGGAGCCTCGGCGGAAGCCGGGGGAATCGCTGCGGCCGACTTGGCCGGCACCTGTGCCGGGGTGCGCAGGGGAAATACGGAGAGGCAGAGGAAAAGCAGAAGCGCTATACGGTGGCCGACAATTTTCATCGCCGCCCATACTACAACGAAATGGAAGAGAGATAGAAAAGAGGGGCGCCCACCCCCTGGGAGAATCGTAAAACGCTTTCAGACACTTTAAGAGTACTCGTTCGAAGGGAAGCGGGGCGAACTGACAAAGTTAGGCGGAAACGTCTCGCGTATCGACAAAAGCAGTCTCTTCTCGTCGCATCGGGGGTCTGCCGCGCACGCAAATTTGGACGACGGCAGACTTAGGCACTGTCTTCCGAAAGTGGCATGCACCTCGAAGTACACTATTTTGGGGGTTCAGGATGCTCCGGCGATTAAACTCGGCCTCGGAAGATGGATACGGCGCATCTTATTTGCAGACGTAGTTGAGGCACAAATGACAAGGGCCAAGAACACAGAAACGGCGCCGAGGCCGAGGTCTACGCCAGCCAGAAGACTGAAGCACATCGTGTTGGCGGTGGTTGGCGCAGGCGCCCTAGTGGTGTTAATCGGGGGGATTGTTCTGGCGCTGGACCGGCCGTTTTCAAAAGGACGCATAACCCAGTCGTTGCAAGAATCTTTTCCCGCAACGGTTACTTTTGGAAAATTTCACTCCATCTACTTTCCGCACCCGGGTTGCGTCGGGGAGAGCGTGGTGTTCCGGAGGTTGGGCCGTTCGCCAGATCTGCCGCCGATTGCAACAATCCAGCGATTGACAATCGAGGCAAATTACAGCGACGTGTTGCTGCGGCCCGGCTACCTGGCGCGCGTGATGATGGACGGCTTTCGAGTCCAGGTTCCAGCCATGGGGACACCGTTGGACGAGACCGGCTGGAAGGAAACCCCGTCGACTACGCGGATTGGAGAAGTCGACGCGGATGGTTCCAGCATACAGATTGCACGGAAAGACGGAAAGACGCCGCTGGTGTTCGACATTCACACGCTTAAACTGACGTCGGTAAGCAGGACCAAGGCGATGTCTTATGCCGTCTTTCTAAATAATGCGCTTCCGTCTGGCGAAATTCGTGCGCACGGAGAGTTCGGTCCGTGGAACTCCGGCGATGCGGGGCGGACTCTGGCTTCGGGTCAGTACACCTTTCAGAAAGCTGATCTGGGGAACTTCAACGGCATTGCAGGAATGCTCGCGGCTAGAGGCGAATTTCAGGGAAAGCTGGGTCACCTGGAGACCAAAGGCAGCATGAACATCCCCGACTTCATGGTCACCCGCAGCAAGCATGCCGTGCGCGTAACCACCGAATACCACGCCTTTGTCGACGGAACGAATGGAGACGTTACCCTGGAACGCGTGAACGCTGCATTCTTGAAGACTCGCGTGGTGGCGAACGGCAAGATTGCCGGGCATGCGGGACAAGACGGAAAAACCACCACGGTGGATCTAAGAGTCCAGGACGGCCTCATCCAGGACGTGCTTCGTCTGTTTGTAAAAGCACCGAAGCCGCCATTCAATGGAACGACCAACTTTCGCGCACATGTGATCATTCCTCCCGGAGAGGCCGCCTTTCTCGAGAAGGTTCACTTGAGCGGAGATTTCGGGATTGCGGGAGGCGAGTTTGTGAAGCCCTCCTCGCAAGCGAAGGTCGACGGCTTGAGTGAAAAAGCGAGCGCTGCAAATGTCGGCGACAAGGCCGAGGATGAGGATGCGGACAGAGTGATGTCCAATCTTGCGGGTCATGTGGACCTCCGCGGCGGAACAGCGGACTTCAGCAACTTTTCGTTTCAGGTTCCGGGCGCGTCCGCACAGATGCACGGCACGTTCAATCTCGAGAGTACCGCGATCGATCTGCACGGCACGCTGAAAACGGAGGCTGAGCTATCACAGATGAGCAGCGGGTTCAAGTCCGCGTTGCTAAAGCCTTTCAACCCCTTGTTCAAGAAAAAGCACGCCGGCGCAGCACTGCCGGTGCATTTGGTTGGTACCTACCGGGCTCCGCAAGTTGGGCTGGACCTTCCGGGGACTGGCTCATCTGCGACGCCAACGGTGAAACCGGTTTCCGCTAAAAATTGACGGGCGCTCATTTGCAGCTGGCCAAACCCGGCGGTTACCTGTGGTGCCAACAGCAAGGTGGCTCTCGCTCCCGGGGAATCTCTTCGCGAGGACAGGGCGCATCCTGGAGGCAAATCAGGTGCTGGATACCTTGCAAGCGATTTCGCAAGAGCGCTACGTTCCGCCATACGCCAGTGCTCTGGTGCATGCGGGTCTTCGGCAGAACGATGTGGCCTTGGAGTGTCTGGAACGTGCTTTTCACGCGCGTGACGTTCATATCCTCTTCCTGACGGTCGATCCTAAATGGGACGCGCGTTTCGCGCCGATACCCGATTCCAAAATCTCATCAGACGCTGCAACTTCGCATCCGAGCCTCCTGCGGCGTGAAGCGTACGGCACGTTTTTATACCTGGGTCCATCCCGACAAATCGAGCCGAGCGGTATTGATTATCGGGGGCGATTTTCACGAATTTTGGTGCCGTTCGTTGGCAGGTGGGACCGTGGCCGATTGCGCAGCACTGGGCGCGGGTACCGTTGACGGGGTGGCGGCGCTTCGTTAGCGTGAAAGGTGGCGGAGCGCCTCCCCGCTTCGTGCGTGCTGATATTTTTGTGAGGTGGGAGCACTCAGTGGCTAACCCGATTATTACCCTGACGACCGATTATGGAACGAACGACCATTTGGCGGGGACGCTGAAGGGCGTGATTTTGAAAATTGTTCCGGACGCTACCGTGGTGGACATTACTCATCAGGTGAATGCGTTCGATTTGCTGGATGGGGCGCTGGCGATTGGATCGGCGTATTCCTATTTTCCGGCGCGGACGATTCACGTGGTGGTGGTGGATCCGGGAGTGGGGACAGCGCGGCGGCCGTTGCTGGTCAGCGCGGGGAATCAGTATTTTGTGGCGCCGGATAATGGCGTGTTGTCGATGATTTACGAGCGCGAGCACGATGTGGTGGCACGGCATGCGAACGTCGAGCACTATTATTTGCGGCCATTGAGCAAGACGTTTCATGGGCGGGACATTTTTGCGCCGGTGGCGGCATGGCTGGCCAAGGGCGCGCAGATTGGCAGCATGGGCGAGGAGATTACGGATTACAAGAAATTTGCGATGCCTAAGCCAAAGGCTGCGAACGGGCACGTCAAGGGCGTGGTGATGCGCGTCGATGCATTTGGGAATTTGCTGACGAATTTTCGCGCGGAGGATTTGCCGACAGGAGCGCTGGCCGGCGGGACGATTAAATTTCAGGTTGGAACGCACTCCGTTACGAGGATCGTGGATACCTTCGCGCTCGGGAAAAAGAGCGAGCCGGTGGCGTTTGTGGGCTCCAGCGGATACGTGGAGATTGGCGTGAATAAGGGGAATGCGTCGCAGGCATTGGCGATTGGGCGTGGGGCGGCAGTGGTGTTGACGAATTAGGCTGCAGACGTGGTGCGGCCCGTGTTCAAGAGTTTCTGTGGCGCCACAATGCTCGGCGCGCAGCCTTGGTGAATCAACAAAAAGCCGATTCCTCGCTCCACTCTGAATGAGACCTTTCTTGTATGCGTTCTAGCGGGTGGCCTCCAGAGCCGCCATTTGGGAACGGGTGCGCGGATCGAGCCAGTCGCGCCAGGCGTCCCCGAGGAGGTTGAAGGCTAGGACGGCGGTCATTACCGCTAGCGCGGGGAAAACGACCATGTGCGGTGCATCGAACAAATGATTGCGTGCGTCATTCAGCATGGCGCCCCAACTGGGCAGCGGAGCCAGGACTCCAAGGCCAAGAAAACTTAGCGTGGACTCGGCGAGGATGGCGCCGGCCATGCCGATGGTGGCTTGGATCAGGATGGGTTGCAAAATATTTGGCAGGATGTGACGGCGCAAAATGCGCGCGTGCGATGCGCCCAGCGAACGGGCGGCCAAGACAAATTCCAGTTCCTTTACTTTTAATACTTGCGCGCGGGCCAGACGGGCGTAGCCTGCCCAGCCGGTAATGATCAGCGCCAGGATCACTTTTCCGATCCCTGGGCCAAGAAATGCGGCGAAGGCGATGGCCAGCAAAATTCCCGGGAACGACAAGAATGCGTTGATGAGCAAGAGATTGACGAAGCGATCGAACCAGCCTCCCGCATAACCCGCGAGCATTCCAATCACGAGACCAATGGAGCCGCAGCCGCAGACCACGCTGATGGCTACTACCAGGGAAACGCGTGCGCCGTAGAGTATGCGAGAGAGGATGTCGCGGCCGAGTTCGTCGGTGCCCATCCAGTGCGCGAAGGAGGGAGCGTTGAGGCGCTGCGGTAAATCCTGCGCGGCGGGATCGGCCGGGGCAATCCACGGAGCGAAGAGCGCGGCGAGTAGTAGCAGGATCGCCACCGTGAAACCCACGCGTGCGAGGATGCTCTGGCCTAGGAATTGGCGAAGCGGCGTCAGCGTCGATTCCCTGCTTCGCACCCGCAGCGCAGGCTCGGTTTGCAACGGGGATGCGTGGATAGCGCTCATGCGAGGCGCACGCGTGGATCGATAAAAGAATAGAGCAGGTCGGTCAGGAGATTGACGATTACGTACGAGACCGAGATGACCAGGACGCAGCCTTGCAGTAGCGGATAGTCGCGCGACGAGATGGCTTGCACGGTGAGGCGGCCGATGCCGGGCCAGGAAAAAATCGTTTCGGTGACGATCGTTCCCGCAAGGAGCGTGCCGAACTGCAGGCCGAGTATGGTGATTACGGGAATTAGCGCGTTGCGGAAGGCGTGCCGGAAGAGGACTGCGGCGGTACCTAGACCCTTTGCGCGAGCGGTGCGAACGTAGTCGCTGGAAAGTTCTTCGAGCATGGCGCCACGGACCATGCGGGTGAGAATGGCGGCAAGCGCGGCGCCCAGCGTTGCGGCGGGGAGGATATAACTGAGCGGACTGCCACGGCCGGAAACCGGGAGCAGGCCCAGCTCGATGGAAAACACGAGGATCAGAATTGGCCCCAGCGCGAAGTTGGGAATGGCGAGGCCGAGGAGGGTGAAGAGGCCCACCGCGCGGTCGGCGGCGTGTCCGCGGCGGTGGGCAGCGAGGATTCCTGCAGGAATGGCGATGGCGGCGCAGACAAGCAGCGCCAGAAAGGCCAACTGTAGCGTCGCCGGATAGCGGTCCAAGATGATGCGCCTGACTGGCGCCTGATATTTCAGGGATTGGCCTAGATTGCCGTGAACGAGCTGTTTCAAATAGTGGCCGTATTGCTGGAGCAGCGGCTGGTCGAGATCCAAGGAGTGCCGAAGTTGTGCCAGTTCACCAGGAGCGGCGCCTTCGCCGAGCATTTGTTCCACCGGGTCGCCGGGGACGATGTGAATCATCAGGAAAACAAGCGTGAGGACGAGCCAGAGAGCGGGGAGAGTCAGGAGGAAGCGCTGCGCGAAGTGCCGGGCGATTTGGAGGAATTGCTTCAGGAGCGGACTCCCGTGGATTCTTTATCACTTTCCGAAGAGGTCTTTACTTCTTGCGGCGATGGCTTTCCCGCGGATGGCGGCTTCCCGGACGGCGTGGAAGACGGTGGCAATTTTGGTGGAACGTGCGGCTCAACTGCGGGCGCTTCTGCGATTTTTGTTTCGGTGGTCGCGGCGCGATGAAGCTGGATTTTTACGCGGGCCACGCGTTTGCTGTCCATTTCCACAACTGTGAAGCGGGAATTGCCAAAGTCAAAGCTTTCGCCGCCTTTGGGGATGAAACCGAGTTGATCAAGGACGAAGCCGCCGACGGTGGCGTACGCGGGGTCTTCGGGGAGGGCGATATTGTATTGCGTTTCGAGGTCGCGGACGTTTAGCGCGGCGTCAAAGATTACGGCGCCGTCGGCCAGCGTGAGCGGGCGCTCGACGACGTCGAATTCGTCGTGAATTTCGCCGACCATTTGTTCCAGGATGTCTTCAAGGGTCACCAGGCCGAGAATGCTCCCGAATTCGTCCACCACCACCGCGAGGCCAATGTGATGAGAGCGCAGTTCGAGGAGCAGTTCGCTGGCCGGCTTGGTTTCCGGAACGATCAGGACTTCGCGTAGTACGCGACGCAGGTCGAAAGACGGCGGGCCTTGGCGGTCTTCGAGACTGCGTTCGCGATCGAGCAAAATCCAAAGCATGTCTTTGATGTGCACGAACCCCAGGATGTGGTCCTGCGAGCCGCGGTAGACCGGGATGCGCGAACGCTGGGTGGTAGCGAAGGCGCGCATGACTTCGTCGAGCGAAGCCTCTACCGAGAGCGTGTGCATGTCCGGGCGCGGCACCATAATTTCGCGGACCTGGATTTGCCCGAGTTCGATGGCGCTCAGAATGAATTTTTCTTCGCCGGGAGCGAGCAGGCCCCGTTCGCGGGCCTGCTGAATTTGGATTTGCAATTCTTCGGTGGTATGCGCGTCGCCGTGCCCGTGTTTGGTGGAAACGCCCAGGGCTTTTACTAACAAGCTGGCCACGTTATCGAGCAGGGCGATGGCCCAACGGAACGTGTTGAGGAACCAGCGGAACGGGCGGGCAATGAGCAGGGCCACGCGTTCGGCGCGAGCCAAGCTGACAGTTTTGGGGACGAGTTCGCCGACCACTACGTGCAGGGCGCTGAGCAGGATGAAGGCACAGCCTAAGGCTAGGGCGTGCGCGATGATCACCGAATAAGTTCCGGGCGTTCCCGGCCACATGTCCTGGAAGGCTCTGGCGAAAGTGGATTCCCCAAGCGCGCCGAGGGACAGGCTGGTTAGAGTGATGCCCAATTGCACGCCGGAGACCACGCGCTGCAAATCCCCGAGCAAGGCTTCGACGATTCTGGCGCGGGCATCACCTCCAGCGACGAGTTGGCGCACGCGGGAAAGCCTCACCGCAACAAGGGAAAATTCCGTGGCGGCGAAAAAGCCGTTTAGGGCCACCAGGGCCAAAACGCCGATAAGGCGGACAACAAACATCGATGAGCTACCCTCAGTTCCGACAGCTCCAAGTACGCGATGAAACGTGAAACTTTTACTGCCGATTCGGAGCTTTGGCGCTACCCGCGGCGCAAGTGCGGCCCCGACCTCTTGGCGGATGGCGAGTGCTATGGACCTTGTTCATTATAACAGCACCAGGGCGGGGACCCGGATCGCAAGCCGAAGGTGTTACTTAGCCAGGAGCATCTGTTCCCGAGGCGGGTTTGCGCAAAGCGTGCAGCAATGTGAGAATAGCAGAATGCGAAAAACACTTACTAAATCAACGATGATTTTGGCGGCCAGCGTGATTTTTGCTGGTTACACAGCGGCACAGACTCCGGCGACGACGCCAGCGGCTACTCCGCAAACTCCCGCGGCTACGGCTCCGGCGGCGAGTGGCGCGACTCCGGCCCCTAAGGCGCAAACCGGCGCAGGCGCTGGCACGGCGGCGAAAACCCCTGCGGCGAAGACGGGGACGGCCGGAGCGCGGGCGCCCTTTACGCTGAAGACGGACAAGGACAAACAGAGCTACGCGATTGGGTTAAATATTGGGACCAACGTCGCAAAGAGCATGGAAAAAGATGGCGTGGTGGTGGACCCGGGTATCCTCGCGCGCGGTATAAAGGATGCCATGGCAGGCGGCAAAAAGTTGATGACCGAGGAAGAAGCAAAGACCACGCTGGCCGCGCTCTCGACAAGCGTGCGCAAGAAGCAAGAGGAGTTGCACAAGGAGCAGGACGAAAAAATGCAGGCGCTGGGAGCCGTGAACAAAGGCGAAGGCGAGGCGTTTCTGGCGGCCAACAAAGCGAAGGACGGCGTGATTACGTTGCCGAGCGGTTTGCAGTACAAAATTTTGACCGCCGGTACTGGACCGAAACCCACGGCCGCGGATTCCGTGGTTTGCAATTACAAGGGCGCGCTGCTGAATGGGACCGAGTTCGATAGCTCCTACAAGCGTGGGCAGCCGATGACCATTCCGGTGGGGCGAGTGATTAAGGGCTGGACGGAAGCGCTGCAATTGATGCCCGTAGGATCCAAGTGGCAACTGTTTATTCCGCCGGATCTGGCTTATGGGACGAGCAGCGCCGGGCCGGACATTGGACCAAATTCCACTCTGGTGTTTGAGGTGGAACTGCTGTCGATCCAGCCAAAGGTGGAAACGCCCGCGGCGGCAGCACCGGGTGCACCCGAGACGCCGGCGACTCCTCCACCTACAGGAACACCGAAACCATAACAACGACGGGGCGGATATTTTGATTCGTTCAGACCGGCGTTCGGAGCATTCTTCCGGGCGCCGGTTTATTTGGTCTATGCGCCTCGCGAACGATCTAGGAGTCTCGCCACCGCGCGGTTGCTGAACAGTCGGAAACTCGTGACCGCGCACTGGTTGCGCGTGTAGAAAGCGTACTCTAGACTCAAAATTTGCTCTGCAAGAGTACGCAACAAGCCATAGGAGTGAGATTGCGGATAATTCTTCGCTGGATTGGCTGGCTGCTCGCGATGGTCGTGCTGCTCGCTTGCGGCGTGGTGTGGTGGTTTGTGTATCGGCCGCTGCCGCAGATGGATGGCGCCGTCAAAGTTGCGGGGCTGCAGAGGGAAGTTACCGTGGAGCGCGATGGCTGGGGCGTGCCGCATATCCGCGCTGCATCGGTACCGGACATGGTCGAGGCGGAAGGCTATGTGATGGCGCAGGACCGGCTGTGGCAGATGGATTTGTTACGGCGGGCGGCGAAAGGACAGCTGTCGGAGATTTTAGGGAACAGCACGCTGAAAATCGATAAGCAGTTTCGCACGCTGGGCTTTAATCGCGCCGCGGAACGCGATGCGGCCCAGTTGGATGGCGAAACCCGCGAAATTATGGAAGCCTACGCGCGTGGCGTGAATCGTTTTATCGAGCAGCATGCCGATCGCCTGCCGCTGGAATTTTCTTTGCTGAAATATAAGCCGCGTCCCTGGCAGCCCTCCGATTCGCTGGCGATTTCCGGGTATATGTACCTGACTCTGACGAATACGTGGGAAGAAGAGTTAGCGCGCGCCAAAGTCACGGAGCGGGTGGGTGCGGAGCGGGCCAAAGAACTTTTTGCGGAAGATGCGTCCATGGATCATTTTGTGATTGGCGATCCGAATGTGCCGGATGATGGCGCGAAAGGCGCGCACACGAAACACGGCGACGACGGTGACGATAACGATGATGACGACGATGACATGAAACCGGACACCGTGTTGAAAGCGCGGGGAGGCGCGGCCGATCGGGCTCCTACGGGAGCTGCATTTGTGGATTTGACTTCCGCACTGTCGAATTCGTCGTTGTCGGATGCACGGGATTCTTCTTCGTCATCCTCGGCGCCTTCCGCTGAAGAAATTTTGCCATCCGTGCGGAACTTTTTGCGCGAGTCGGGCAGCGAGATTCGGCATGGGCTGGGGAGCAACAACTGGGTGGTTAGCGGGGCGCACACCGCCTCGGGAAAGCCGTTGCTGGCAAATGACACGCATCTGGAGTTATCGGTGCCGCCGATTTGGTACGAGCTGCATTTGACGGCCCCGGGATGGAACGTGAAGGGTCTCACGTTGCCGGGCGCTCCCATGGTGGTCATCGGCCACAACGACAAGATCGCCTGGGGATTCACAAACAATGGCGCGGACGTGCAGGATTTGTATATCGAGACGTTCAATCCGGCGGCTCCCGAAGAATATCGCGTGAAGGGCGCGTGGACCAAAGCGCAGACCATCGACGAAGTGATCAAGGTGAAAGGCCAGCCAGACGAACATTTTCCCGTGGTGATCACGCGCCACGGTCCGGTGGTGCAACGTGAAGGCGAAAAAGCGTACGCTTTGCGCTGGACTGCCACGGAACCTGGCGGACTGGTGAATAGTTACAATTTTCTGGGCAAAGCGAAAAACTGGGAAGAGTTTCGCAATGTGATGAAAAAAGTTTGGGGTCCCGGACAGAACGCCGTGTACGCGGACGTGCAAGGAAACATCGGATACATCATGGCGGCGCGCGTGCCGATTCGCAAAAAGGGCCACGGTGAAGTTCCGGTGCCTGGGGATACCGACGATTACGAGTGGACGGGGTATGTTCCGTTTGAACAGTTGCCACAAGCGTTTAATCCAGGGAGCGGATTGATCGTCACCGCCAATGCGCGAGTCGTGGGCCCGGATTACAAGCCGTATCTAACGGACCGCTGGGAAGAGCCGTATCGCACCGCGCGGATTTACGATTTACTGCACGACAAGCATGATTTGCGTCCGGAAGACATGCTGAAGGTGGAAACCGACACCTATAGTTATCCGCATTTCTTTATCGGCGAACAATTGCTCGTGGCCTCAAAGCAAGTTCCGCCGAAAGATGTGCGTGCACAGAAATTAATTGAAGGGCTGAAGGATTGGAATGGGATCGCGGATGCCAATTCGCCGGAAGTCCCGTTTCTCGAGGGCGCCCGGCGCGCAGCGCTCCGGCTTCTTTTGCAGCCTTATTTAGGGAGCGATACGCATCTGTACGAATGGCGGAGCACCGCATTTCTGCTAAAGATTTTGACGGATCGTCCGGCGAACTGGCTGCCGGCGCAATATAAGAGTTACGACGAACTGCTCGCGGCCGCGGCGGACGATTCCGTGGCCAAGCTGACCGCCGACACGCATAGCTCGCGGGTGGAAGATTGGCCCTGGAAGCGATTTGATTCGCTGGACATGCTGCACCCCATCGGCCAGACCGGATTACTGAAGCGCTTGCTCGGTATTACCGGAAAAGCGCAGTCGGGCACGATGTATAGCGTGCGGGCCGCGACGCGACACCATGGCCCGTCGATGCGCTTTGTGGCGGATCTGTCGGATTGGGACGATTCGATCCTGTTGCTTCCAGCGGGACAATCCGGGCAGCCCGGCAGTTCGCATTACTCGGATCAATTTTCCTACTGGTATGAAGGCAAAGAGATCTTGGCCCCGTTTACCGACGCCGCGGAGCTGGCGACGCGCCGCCATTTGTTGACCTTGCAGCCGTGAGAAACCGAGCGCGCAAATTGAGCAAGCTGCAGCATTGTGCCGGTTTCCCGCGTGACTTAGAATGCATGGCGGGATGAAATGCGGCGCCGGTCGCGCGCCGGGAAAAGAGTTGCGCACGAGTGAATACGCCCCCGGTTACGAAAAAAGTGGAGCCGCCGAAGAAGCCGGATTTCGAGCGCTCGCTGGCGCGCCTCGAAGAAGTGGTGCGCAAGCTCGAAAGTCCTCAGCTCTCGCTCGACGATGCCATGAAATTATTTGAAGAGGGCGTCGAACTTTCGCGGGAATGCCAGAAACAACTTGAAGAGGCGGAAGGGCGCGTCGAAATTCTGTTAAAAAAGGCGGATGGAAAATTGGTGGCCCAGCCGTTTGATCCGGAGCCGGAGTCGGAATCGTGAAATCTGCTTGCCGCGCGCCATTTCGCGCCGCGGTAAACGGTAATTCCCTACCCTGATGAAATTTCCTGAATTCTTTGAACAAGACCGCATCGCGGTGGACTCCGCGCTGGATAAACTCTTGCCGGCGGAAGAGACGCCGCCCACATCCATTCACGGAGCGATGCGTTATAGCGTGTTTGCTGGAGGCAAGCGGATTCGCCCGATTTTGTGTTTGGAAGCGGCGCGAATTTTCGAAGAAAACATCACCGCGGCTTTGCATCCGGCCTCGGGGATTGAATGCATCCATACTTACTCGCTGATCCATGATGATCTGCCGGCGCTCGATAATGACGATTTGCGGCGCGGCAAGCCGACATGTCACAAACAATTTGGCGAGGCCACCGCGATCCTGGCCGGCGACGCCTTGCTGACGCTGGCGTTCGAGTTGGTCGGCGCGACACCGGTCGATGCCGAGCGCCGCGTGGCGATGCTGACGGAAGTGGCCACCGCAGCGGGAACCGTGAACGGCATGGTCGGCGGACAGATGGCGGACATCGAGGCCGAAGGCAAACGGATTGGCGCGAAGATGCTCGAATATATTCACCGCTCGAAAACCGCCGCGCTGATTCGCGCATCGGTAACGACTGGCGCACTGTGCGCTGGTGCGATGGCGAAGGACGTAACCCGGCTGCGGAAATTTGGCGAAACCATTGGCTGGGCATTTCAGGTCACTGACGATATTTTGGATGTCGAAGAATCTTCCGCCGCGCTCGGAAAAACAGCGGGCAAGGATATTGTGCAGCGGAAAGCCACCTATCCCGCGCTTTACGGGTTGCCGCGTTCGCATGAGATCGCCAATGAACTGGCCAACAAAGCCATCGCGGCGCTGGAGCCGTATGGCGAACGCGGCGCACGTCTGCGCGAGATTGCGGAATTTTTGGTTTTGCGGCGGGCGTGAAGATTTCCTGTTTTGAAGCGCGGTCTCCTCTGAAAATGAAAACCAAGGCGCAGCGCAAACGACTGGATGTTTTGCTGGTAGCTCGCGGCCTGGCGGAGTCCACGCAGAAGGCTTTGGCGATGATTCTTGCCGGCGAAGTGCAGGTGGACGGCCAACGAGCTAGTGCCGCGGGGGCCGTCGTGGCCAGCGACGCGCACATTGCATTAAATGGCCGGGCGCAAAAATTTGCCAGCCGCGGAGGAATCAAGCTCGAAGGCGCACTCGATGATTTCGGCATCGCCGTTAACGGCCGCGTTTGCCTCGATGTGGGAAGTTCGACGGGTGGCTTCACGGACTGTTTGCTGCAGCGCGGCGCGGCGCGGGTTTATGCCGTGGATGTAAATATTGAGCAGCTTGCGTGGGAATTGCAGCGGGATGCCCGCGTGATTCGCGTCGAGCGCAATGCGCGAGAATTGCGCCGTGCGGATGTGCCGGAGTTGGTGGATCTGCTGGTCGTCGATGTTTCGTTCATTTCCGCCACGAAAGTGCTGGCCCCGGTGATGCATTGCGCGCGGGTTCGAGCGGACGTCGTGGTTTTGGTGAAACCGCAATTTGAATTGCGGCAAGATGAAATCGGCGAGGGCGGGATTGTGACCGACTCCGCACTGCACGAAAGAGCGATTCAACAGGTGCGCGAAGCTGGAGCCCAAGCGCAGCTGGGATGGCTGGGAGTGCAGCCCAGTAAACTGACCGGCGCCGAAGGCAATCAGGAATATTTTCTGCACGCGCGCAAAAAAGCCCTGGAGTAGAATCGCTGATACATGCCGACGGCGCCACATTTTGACAAAATCGGAATTATCGCGCGGCCGCGCAAATCGAATCTCGCAGCCGTGGTGCCGCCTCTGCTCGAGTGGTTGGCGAAGCGCGGCATTGCCACCCTCTACGATGAAGAGACGGCCTCGTCGCTCCCGGCGGGTTCGCCGGCGGGAAGCACGCGCGAAAACGTTGCGGCGAACTCGCAGTTATTGCTGGTGCTCGGTGGAGACGGCACGCTTTTGGCGGCCGCGCGCGTAGCCGCATTGCATGGCATTCCGATTTTGCCGATCAATATGGGCAGCTTGGGATTTTTGACCAGTTTCACGGTAGAGGAACTTTACCCGGCGCTGGACGATACCTTGGCCGGGCGATATTCCGTCAGCGAACGCGTGATGCTCAAGGTGGAGCTCCAGCGCGATGGAAGAATCATTGATACGCAGCGCGTGTTGAACGAAGCGGTCATTAATAAAGGCGCGTTGGCCCGCATGATCGATCTGGAGCTGCGCATCGATCAGGATTTCGTCTGCCGCTATCGCGCCGATGGATTGATCGTGGCTACGCCCACCGGTTCCACGGCGTATTCGCTGTCAGCTGGCGGACCTATTGTGCATCCCACGGTGGAGTCGTTTGTGATTACGCCGATCTGTCCGCATACGCTCAGCGATCGGCCGGTGGTGGTGCGGGATTCCTCTTCGATCGAAATGAAACTGCTCGCGAACACCGAGTCGGTTTTCTTGACGCTGGATGGCCAAAAAGGAATCGTATTGCAAGCCACCGATTTTGTGCGCATCGTCCGCGCGAAGGAAATGTTGCGCCTGATCCAGCCGCTGCGGAAATCCTATTTCGAGATTCTCCGAAATAAATTGAAGTGGGGTGAAGCGTAGGCTTGGCCATTTCAGCGGCGATGCAGAACGGCCCGCATCAACCATGTCATTCCCAGTTTAGCGAGGAATCTGCTTTTTCTTACTCGCGAATGTCGTGCCGGAGCAAATCATTCCGGCTCTCGCGCCGGCGAATCAATTTCGCGCGGCGCCCTTCCACCAAAACTTCCGCGGGACGACACCGCGCGTTGTAGTTGGACGATTGCGACATACCGTAAGCTCCGGCGGTCCAGATCGCCAGAACCTCTTCTGGGTGCACTTCCCCTCCGAGCGGCCAATCACGCAAAAAACAATCTCCCGTTTCGCACACTGGCCCGACGATGTCGACTCGTTCGGTGCTGGCATGGTTCGCGCCTGACGGGCGTACCACGCGCATGATGGGATGCGTGGCGTCATACAGCGCCGGGCGCATCAGATCGTTCATGGCGGCATCGACAACCACAAATTCCTTCTGACGATTTGTTTTGGTGTAAATCACGCGGGTCAGCAGAACGCCCGCCGCCGCGATAATCGAGCGGCCGGGTTCGAGTAACACGTGAAGGCCAAGCGGTTTTGCGGCGCGGGCAACCATCGCGGCATATTTTGCGCGCGCCGGAACTTTTTCAGTGGTGTAGCGCGCGCCCAGTCCGCCGCCGATATCCAGGAATTGCAAATCGATTCCTTTGTCGCGCAATTCCTTCACGTAACTGGCCAACACTCTGAACGCGGCGCGGAACGGATCCAGCGCGATAATTTGCGAGCCGATATGCGCGCTGATGCCACGCCAGCGCAGGTTTTTGTTGGACTTGTGCGCAAGATAGAGGCGTCTAGCGTCGGACCAGTCCAGTCCGAACTTGTGATCGCGGCGTCCCGTGGAAATGTGCGGGTGGCCGCCAGCCGAGATGTCCGGATTGACGCGAATCGCGGCCGCCGGCGCGGCAGCGCCGGAACGCTGAGCGCGAGACGATTCTTCCAGCAAGACTTCCAGTTCCGCTTCGGACTCCACGTTGAAAAGCAGGATGCCTCTGACGGTGCTGCGCTTCGTGGCGCGATATTGAAGCGCTTCGCGGATTTCCTCGCGGGTTTTTCCCACGCCGGAGAAAACAATGCGCCTCCCTGCTACTGCGATTTGCCCGAGGCGATACAGTTCGCCGCCGGAAACGATGTCGAATCCGCTGCCGAGTCTTGCGAGGCGCTGGAGGATGGCGAGATTCCCGTTGGATTTAACGGCAAAGCAAAGGGTGTGCGGCACGCTTCGTAAACCCGCATGTAGTTCGCGGTACGCATCGGTGACCGCGGCGCCACTGTAAAGGTACGTGGGCGTGCCGTAGCTGTCCGCAACATCCGTTAGCAAAACGTTTTCGCAGTACAGCTCGTCGTAGCCGTGACGACGCGCTTCACCTTGTGACTTCCAAGTGAAATAGGGCGTGAACTGGGATGGATCGACGAACGCCGGAACGGATGGCGAAGCCCTGCGGTGCGTGCTCATCGCACCTTAGCGATGACCAGGGTGCGGTCGTCGGAGAGCGGAGCGCTTTGCGTAAAGAGATCGACTTCGCGCAGGATGGCGTCGGAGAGTTCCGTGGCGCTGAGTTCGTGGCGTTGCTCGATGAACGTGCGCAGGCGCTCGGTGCCAAAGAATTGACCCTCGGAGTTGGAGGCTTCGGCCAAACCGTCGGAATGGAACACCAGGATGTCGCCGGCGTTGAGCGTAACGCCCCATTCGTCGTAGCTGGCTTCTTCAAATATTCCCAGGGGGAAACCCGTGAGTTCGATTTTTCCGCAGCGCCCGTCCTTGTAGAGCAGCGGCTGCGACTGGCCGGCGTTGGCCACGCGAAGTTTCTGGCGCCCTTTTTGCCAGGTGGCGAAACAGGCGGTCATGAAGCGGCCTTCGATGCGTTGTTCACCCACGACGTGGTTCATCTCGCGCAGCATATCGGCAGGCTGGAGTTTTTGCGGCGCCAGGCTGCGCATAATGCCGATGGCCACCGCGCCGTAAAGGGCCGCGGCGGTGCCTTTACCGCTGACATCGCCGAGCGCGATGCCGAGTTGCTGCGGGCCGTAGCGCAGAAATTCATACAGGTCACCGCAAACTTCGCGCGCGGAAAGGTACCGCGCCGCGATATCCAGACCATAATCTTCGGCGGGAACAGGGCGGAGTAACGCGCCTTGGATGCGCTTCGCGGCTTGCAAATCGCGATCCAAACGAGCTTCGTCGCGCGCCACCTGTTCGTAGAGGCGGGCATTTTCGAGCGAGACGGCAAGATTCGCGGCCAGAATCGAAAGCGTTTGCACGTGATCCTGCGTGAAGTAATTTAATTGCGGGCTTTCGAGATCGAGTACGCCGATAACTTTTCCTTTGTGAATCATCGGAATGGCGAGTTCGGAACGCGTTTCCGGATTCACCATGAAGTAGCGGTCGTCGACGGTGACATCCGGAACAACGACGGCTTCGCGGGTGAGCGCCGCAGCGCCGACAATGCCATCGCTCGCGGCGATGCGCAGTTTGCTTTGCACGCGCTCGCCGTGCTTCACGTCGATGCGGTGACGAAAAACTTTTTGATCTTCGTCATAAAGCATCAGGCTGAGAATTTGATAATCGATCACGCGTTTGATCTGTTCCGCGGCACGGCGCAGCAACTCTTCCACGTCGAGAATCGAGCTGGTCTCGCGGCCCACTTCGTTGAGCAACAGCAGCGTGTCGGCTTGCTGGCGAACGCGCTCGAACAGCCGCGCGTTTTCGATGGCGATCGCCAGCCGGCTGGCCAACAGCGTAAGAATCCGCTGCTGATCCGGCGTGAAGTACTCCGGGTGACGGCTCTGCACATCCAGAACGCCGATCACTTTCCCTTGCAGCATCAGCGGCACGGCCAGCTCGGAGCGAACGTGGTCGATGGCGTTAATGTAGCGCGGGTCGGTGGTCGTGTCTGAAACGCGCACGGAGTGCGCCGTCGCGGCCGCCGTGCCGGTAATACCCTGGCCAATAGGGATGCGCAGATTCTCGGCCAGATTCAGCGGATAGCCGATGGCAAAGCGGTGTTTCAGATAGCTGCCGTCGCCTTCTTTCAGCAGCACGCCAAAAATCTCGTAATCGATGTGCCGTTTGATCAGCGCGGCCGCGCGCGCCAGCACTTCGTCCAAATCGAGTGACGCGTTGACCTCTTCGCCAATTTCGGCGAGCGTGGCAAGCACCTCCGCCGGAATATTGGGCGGCGTCTCGGCGACCGTAGCTGGTGCGTGGGCTTCAGGAGTCATGCGCTATGCACATTATAGCAGGCGAACGGAACGGGACGATTGGAGGAACTTGGCCAAGCGTATGGTCATCGGTACACGAAGCACCCGTCCCGGAGAGCGTGCCGTACGAGAGCCGAATAGCAAAAGATGAAGTCAAAAGCACGAGTCTGAAAACCCGCCACTATAACGGCTTAAAATAACGGATTAGGAGCCGAAGCGCTGGCGGGCTTCTTCCAGGATTTTTGCGCCGTTGCTGGAGCCGATGCGGGTGGCCCCCGCGGCGACCATTTTTAATAGATCGTCAAGCATGCGGATGCCCCCGGAGGCTTTTACGCCGATGTGCGGGCCCACTACTGTGCGCATTAGGGCTACGTCTTCCGCGGTGGCGCCGGAGGTGCTGAAACCGGTGGAAGTTTTTACGAAGTCGGCGCCGGAGGTGGCGGAGATGCGGCAGGCGCGGACTTTTTCTTCTTCGTTGAGTAGGCAGGTTTCGATGATTACCTTGCAGATGGCGTTTGCGGCGTGAGCGGCTTCGCATACGGCGCGGATGTCTGCGGAGACGGCGGCGTCTTGCGCGGATTTTAGGGCGCCAATGTGGATGACCATGTCGATTTCGCGGGCGCCGTCGCGGAGGGCGGATCGGGTTTCGACCAGTTTGGTGCCGGTTAAGTTGGCGCCTAGCGGGAAGCCAACGACTGCGCAGGATTTTACAACGGAGTTTTGGAGGATTTCGCTGACTTGTGCGGTGAACACCGGGTTGACGCAGACGGAGGCGAATTTAAATTTTTCGGCTTCGGCGCAAAGGCGCGCGATATCTGCGCCGGTGGCTTCGGGTTTCAAGAGGGTGTGATCGATTAGCGCGGCGATGGCGGCGGAATCGCGCGGCGGGTGAGGCGGAGTGGAGGTCATGGGGCGGACGGCGCGGCGCTAGCGCTTTCGGGGAGTTTTAGGACGCCGACATCCAGGAGGTTGCGGTAGCGCTCGGCGTAATCGAGCCCGTAGCCGACGACAAATTCGTTGGGGATGGAAAAACCGGTGTAGTCGGCGTGAACGTTGGCGAGGCGGCGTTCGGGTTTGTCCAGCAGGACCGCGACGCGGAGATTTTTGGGCTTGCGATGCTGGAAGACGCGGAGGAGGTATTGCAGGGTCATGCCGGTGTCGAGGATGTCTTCGACGACGATCACATTTTTGCCTTCGATGCTGGAATCGAGGTCGCGGGTCAAGCGGACCTGGCCGGAGGAATGCGTGTTTTTACCATAACTGGAGACAGCGATGAAGTCGAAGGAGACTTCGCCGGGAATTTCACGGGCCAAGTCGGCGAGGAAAAAAACGGCGCCCTTGAGCACGCCGACCAGGTGGAGGGGCTCGGCGCCAAACTCTTTGCGGATCTGGCCAGCGATTTCCACGATGCGTTGCCGGATGCGGGTGCGCGGGATGAGGATGCGCACGCTCTCGCCAGGGTGGGCGCTGGAGTAAGTCTCTTTAGCAGTTTTTTTGCTGATTTTTTGCACTTTCTTCATCAAGCCAGCCCTCGCGGTGGACACGCGACTGTAGCGCAAGGCGGGTTTGGGGACAAGCTGCGAGACGAGGTGCGGGAATGGGTTGGGGCTTGGTTCCTGGAGGGCGACTGAGGGTGTCCCCCCTAGGGTTTTTCGTAAGTATTCATTTCTAAAGGCGGTTAAAGTCTTTTGTTTTGATACACTTTTGTAAGTGTTGATTTTACTAGAGTTAGCGTTGTTTAATATTTACTATTTATATATCATAATATGCTATTGGGCGCCAGGAGGGTCAGAAATTGATTCGTTTAGGGATTTTGCAACGGCGAGGCGTTTTTCTCTACACGGATAAGTGTGCAAGTGAGTACCTAGGATGTCAAGCAAAATCTGTGGAAATTTTCAGCGTGGACGCATGCTGTGGCAAGCGATTGGAAGTTATTGCGTTTGCGAAAGTTTCGCGGTTGCCGGTTTGGCGGGAGGGATGACGCATGGGTGGAAAGCCGGGGATGAATGCGGTCGAACCGTGGTTGCGGGGGACACTTGTTGAGGTGCCTGCGGTGGGGCGGGCGGTGGTGCATGCGCTGGAGATGGCGGTGGAGGATGTGCGGCGGTGGTGCGGGGGATTGAGCGATGCGGAGATGGAGGCACGACCTGCGGGATTGCCGGCGGTGGGGTTTCAGTTGCGGCATATGGCGGGGAGTTTGGACCGGTTGCTGACGTATGCGGAGGGTGGGGAGTTGGATGAGGGGCAGATGGCGGCGCTGAGGAGCGAGGTGACGAAGGTCGCGCCGGGGGAGGAGGTGTTTGCTGAGTTTGAGAGGGCGGTGACGTCGGGGGTGTTGCGGGTTCGGGCGCTTTGTCTGTTGGATCTAGAGGGGTGGCGGTTTGTTGGGAGACGGCGGCTGCCTAGCAGTTTGGGAGGGTTGCTGGTGCATGTTGCGGAGCATACGTCGAGGCATGTCGGCCAGGTGGTGACGACGGCGAAGGTGTTGATGGCGGGGCGCGGTGTGGGAGGTTCGTGAGCGGAATGCGTTTCCGCAAACGAAACCCTGTGGTCATTACGACTGGACGCCTCGGCGAGCAGGGGCGCAGCATGCGGCGCCCCTGCAAAGGATACGTGCTGGCGCTGGGCGGGTTGACGGTGGGGTGTGATAGTCCGTAGGGTGGGATATACGTGATTGAACTAGCTAAAAGTATTGTGCTGATTGTTAGCGCGCTGTTCCCTATTGTAAATCCGCTGGGGAGCAGCCCGATATTTTTGTCGTTGACGCGGGAGTATGCGGCGCCGACGCGGCGGGTACTCGCGTGGAAGGTGGCGTTTAATAGTTTTGTTCTGCTGGTGGCTTCGTTTTTGATTGGCTCGCATATATTGATGTTTTTTGGGATATCGATACCGGTCGTGCAGGTGGGCGGCGGATTGATTGTGATTTCGACGGGATGGACGCTGCTGAGTAAGAAGGACGAGGAGGAGAAGCATGGCCAGGTGCGGAAGAGCGTGGATCCGTTGGATGTGTTTCGGAACGCGTTTTATCCGCTGACGCTGCCATTGACTGTGGGGCCGGGATCCATTTCCATCGCGATTACACTGGGTGCGAATGAGCCGCGGCATCTGGGGGCTAACTTGTTGTCGATTTTGGCGGCGGTGGTGGGATCGGCGCTGGTAGCACTGACCGTTTTTCTGTGCTACGGATTTGCGGACCGGCTGGCGGCGATACTGGGAGAGAATGGGATGACGATTGTGATGCGGCTGTCATCGTTCCTGCTGGTATGCATTGGAGTGCAGATTGTGTGGAATGGATTGAGCGCGCTGCTGCGGACGTTGCCGGCACTGGGTGTCAAATAGTGTGTGGAATTGCGGGATTTACACATAAAAACTGGAAAGCGCCCGCTGAGCGGATATGGCAGGCGACGAATACGCTGATTCACCGCGGCCCCGACCAACAAGGTGTGCACCAAGCCGCGGTGTTTTCCTGCGGTGCTACACGGCTGAAGATCATCGATCTGGCGGGCGGAGACCAGCCCATTTTGACGGACGATGGCGACTTCGGAATTGCGTTTAATGGCGAGATCTATAATCACCTGGAAATTCGGGCGGAACTGGAGCGGTTGGGGCATAAATTCCGTTCGCATTCGGATACGGAAACGGTGTTGCGGGCGTTTGTACAGTGGGACACGGAGTGCTTTGGCAGATTGCGCGGGATGTTTGCGGTGGCGTTGTGGAAGGAATCGGAGCGGCGGCTGGTGCTGGCGCGAGACCGCATGGGGATCAAACCGCTGTACATCGCGCGGCAGGGCGAGGAGTTGTTTTTCGGTTCGGAGCTGAAGGCGATTTTCGCGCACCCGCAGATCGAGCGGCGGATCAGTTTGCAAGGGCTGGATTGTTATTTGTCGCTGAATTACGTGCCGTGTCCGTGGACGCTGGTGGAGGGCATCGAAAAATTGCCGCCGGGAAATTGGCTGGAGTGGCGAGACGGCAAGGTCCGTGCGGAGGCCTATTGGGAACTGCCGTTTTCGAACGCGTTGGCGTGGACGATGGAGGAGGCCAAGGAAGAACTCGACCGATTGCTGGAACAATCGGTACGCGAGCATTTGCTTTCGGATGTGCCACTGGGAGTATGGCTGAGCGGGGGAATGGATTCGACGACGATATTGCACTATGCGTCGCAGGCGTCTTCTTCGCGGCTGAAGACATTTTCGATTACGTATCGCGGGCGGACATGCGACGAGAGTGAATTCGTGCGGCGAGCGGTGAAACAATACGACACGGAGCATGAGGAACTGGATTTAAGTCCGGGGCAGGATTTGCAGGGGGCAATTGAAGAGTTTGCGTATTATTCGGACGAGCCGAGCGCTGATGCCGGCTCCCTGCCGGTGTGGTTTCTCTCGAAATTGTGCAAGAAGAGCACGACGGTGGCGCTGAGCGGGGAGGGCGCGGATGAACTGTTCGCGGGGTACGTCACCTACCGCGCGGACTTGCTGGCCGAGCGAGCGCGGCGGGCGCCAAGGGGAATGTTGCGTTTGGCGCTGGCGGCGGCGCGGCGCTTGCCGGTGTCGGATGAAAAAATCAGTTTTGAATATAAGGCGAAGCGATTTTTGGAGGGCAGCCTGCTGCCGGCGAGCGCAGCGCACGTATTCTGGAATGGAATGTTTTTCGGGGATAAAAAACAGGAGTTGATTAAGAAGCGGTTGCCCATGACTTTCGCGGCGCTGGTGAAGCAAATCGGCGGCTTGCCGAAGAATGGGGACAGCCTGGCGCCACTATTGTGGTTCGATCAGAAGTATTATTTGGTGGACGATATTTTGGTGAAGAGCGACCGCATGAGCATGGCGCATGCGGTGGAAGTACGGCCACCGTTCCTGGATCACCGGATCGTGGAGTTTGCGGCGACACTGCCGGTGGAGCTGAAGATTAGCGGGCCGCGGCAGAAACTGGTGCTGCGGGAGTTGCGCCGAGACAAGCTTCCCGCAAGCATACTAGAGGGCAAGAAAACGGGCTTTGACATTCCCGCGCACGAATGGCTGCGGGGACCGCTGCGTTCATTGCTGGTGGAGACACTGCGCGAAGGCACGGAAAGCTACGGTGGGCTGTTCGACGCAGCAGCGATTGATGAGATTTTGCAGCGACACTTGAATCGCCGGGAGAATCTGGGGTACCACTTGTGGGGATTGCTGATTCTGTTTTTGTGGATGAAACGATGGGGAATTCAGACAACCTCGCAAGCGACGACAACAGCTTTTTCGTTAGCAAGCGCTTGAGGGTAATAGCGCTGGTGGTGGCGGTGGCCGGGGTAATTTACCTGGGGTGCTGCGTTTCGCCCCCGTCGCTGATGGATGATGTGGACGGCGTGCACGGGCAGTTGACGCGGACCATGCTGACGTCGGGTGATTGGGTGACGGCGCGGCTGGACGGCGTGAAGTACCTGGAAAAACCGCCCTTGATGTACTGGGCAATCGTAGTTTCCTACAAAATATTTGGCGTGCATGACTGGGCGGCGCGGATTCCGATTGCGCTGGCGGCGCTGAGTCTGGCGTGGGTGACCGCAGCGTTTGGGATTTGGGCGTTTGGCAGACGCGCGGGGCTTTACGCCGGAGTGATTATTGCGACGTGCGTGGGGCTTTTTCTTTTTACGAGGGTCTTGATTCCGGACGTGATTGTGACGCTGACCATCACACTGGCGCTATGGGCCTTTCTGCGCGTGTTGGAAGAGGAAGAGCCGCATGCGCGGCTGTGGGCGTTGGTGCTGGCGGTTAACTTGGGCCTGGGTCTGCTGCTCAAGAGCCTGATTGCCGTGGTGTTCCCGCTGGCGGCGGGGGGAATTTTTCTGCTGATTACGAAGCAATTTTTTGTGAGGCGTACATGGAAGCGGCTGCGGCCAGTCAGCGGCATCGCCGTGATTCTATTGATTGCCGTGCCGTGGCACGTACTGGCCACGTTGCGGAATCCTCCGACGTGGGTGTGGACGCTGCGGAGCGGGCCGGGGCTGTATCACGGGTTTTTGTGGTTTTTTTTCGTGAACGAGCAGCTTTTGCGATTTTTGAATTTGCGGTATCCGCGCGATTACAACACCGTGCCGCGGGTTTATTTCTGGCTGTTTCATCTGGCGTGGCTGTTTCCCTGGAGCGTGTACTTCCCGGCGATTGCGAAACTGTCTTTTAAGCCGGAGGATCGCGCGAGCCGGACACGGCTGCTGGCCGCGTGTTTTACGGGATTTTTGCTGGTATTTTTCACATTTTCGACCACGCAGGAATATTATTCGATGCCGTGTTATCCGGCCCTGGCGCTGTTGCTCGGTTCGGCGATGGCGACGGAGGGAGCCTGGGTGCGGCGCGGCACGAAAACGTTGGCGGTGATTGCGGCTTGCGCGGCGATTGCGGCGCTGACTATTTTATTTTTGGTGCGGCATGTGGCGACGCCGGGCGACATTTCCAGCGCGCTCGGTTATCACCCGAAGGCATATACGCTTTCGCTGGGGCACATGGAAGATTTGACGCTGGATTCGTTTGCGTACTTGCGGTTTCCGCTGGCGGTGGCGGCAGTGGCATTTTTGATCGGCGCGCTGGGAACATTGCGCTGGACGGGGCTCAAGGCCGTGCTGGCCACCACGCTGATGATGGTGATTTTTTTTCACGCGGCGAGATTGGCGCTGGTGGTGTTTAATCCGTTCCTTTCTTCGCGGCCGCTTGCCGAAGCCATTCGGCGATCGCCTCCGGGAAAGCTTATCGCCGACCGGCACTACTATGCGTTTTCGTCGGTGTTTTTTTACCTGAACTGCGACGGGCTGCTATTAAACGGACGGCGGCTGAACCTGGAATATGGGGCGTCCGCGCCGGGCGCGCCGCCGGTGTTTATTAATGACGCGGAGTTTGCGCAATTGTGGCTGACGGAGCAGCGGTATTATCTGGTGGCGGACGGATTGACGCTTCCTCGTTTCGAGAAATTGGTCGGGCGTGAACACCTGAACCTGGTGCTGGCGAGCGGCGGCAAGATGCTGCTGACGAACGAGCCGTTCGCCGGCACGATGCTTCCGCCGGTCGCTGAGAATGCGCCGGAAGAGTGGCAGAAGGCACCGACGTATCTCGCCGCCAATTGACGCTGCACCCTCGCAAGGAGGCTCTTATGCCCTGCTGGCCGTTTATCCAGGGGATTGTGGTAGGTAGTCTTCGAGCGGCCGGTGACGGGCTGCGGTGAGACCACCAAAGGAAAGCAACCCGCCGAATCTCCGGGGTGATGGAGCTGTTTGGTGTTTTGCGGCATCGTGAATAGAAGCAATTCGCGCCAAAGGCCGTAATTCGCTACAATGGAGTGAGTGCGTGCTCTTCCCGTGGAAGCATGCGGTGCAGGTGTGCCGCGGTGATGCATAGTGGGGATCGAGTGGTGAGGACGATCGAAGTACTCTGAGGAGGGTACATGAAAATTGCCGTGCTCGGTGGCGACGGCTATTGCGGTTGGGCCACAGCCCTGTATTTGTCGCAAAAAGGGCATTCCGTAGCAATTATTGATAATTATCTACGCCGCCAGTGGGACCACGAATTAGGCGCACAAACGCTCACGCCGATCCGACCCCTCACGGACCGCTTGCGCGTGTGGCAGAACCTCACCGGCAAGACCATCGAGCTGTTTGTGGGCGATGTGGCGGATTACGACTTTCTTTCCACCACCATGAAGGACTTTGCGCCGGAAGCGGTGGTGCATTTTGCGGAGCAACGCTCCGCGCCGTACTCAATGATCGACCGCAAGCACGCGGTGTTTACGCAGGTAAATAACGTGGTGGGCACGCTGAATGTGCTGTTCGCCATTCGCGAGTTGAATACCGATTGCCACCTGATCAAGCTGGGTACCATGGGCGAATACGGCACGCCCAATATCGACATCGAAGAAGGCTACATCACCATCGAGCACAACGGGCGCAAGGACCTGTTGCCCTTCCCGAAGCAACCGGGATCTTTCTATCACCTGTCGAAGGTGCACGACAGTCACAACATGATGTTTGCGTGCAAGATTTGGGGACTGCGCGCCACGGATTTGAATCAAGGCGTGGTGTACGGCACGAGCACCGATGAAACGGCCATGGATGAGGCGCTGATCAATCGATTTGACTATGACGACGTTTTTGGCACGGTGCTGAATCGCTTCTGCGTGCAGGCGGCCATCGGGCAACCGTTGACGGTGTACGGTAAAGGCGGACAGACGCGCGGATTTCTGGATATTCGAGATACCGTGCGGTGCGTGGAACTGGCTTGCGAAAATCCTGCGAAAAAAGGTGAATGTCGGGTTTACAACCAGTTCACGGAGCGGTTCTCGGTGCTGGATCTGGCGCACATGGTGGAAGCTGCGGGCAAGAAACTCGGATTGAGCGTGGAGATCGATCACCTGCCCGATCCGCGCGTCGAGGCCGAAGAACATTATTACAACGCCAAGCATTCAAAGCTGGTGGACCTGGGACTGGAGCCGCATCTATTGTCGGATGCCCTGCTGGATTCGCTGGTGAACATCGCGCTGCAATATCGCGACCGCATCGATGCTTCGCTGATGCTGCCGCAGGTGAATTGGCGCGAACCGCGCAACGAACGACGCATGCAAATGAGCATGCCGACGCGCTCGGCGGCCTCCGATGCGCGCGTGGGCAATGTGGAGAAACCGCTGGTGAAAGCGAAGCGCCGGTAGTCATCACCGGTCGATCGAGCGCAAGCCAGAACGAGGGCGAGAACGCGGGCGATACGAAAGGTCCATAAAATAATTGGTAATGCCGCCACCGGGTGCAACTGCCCGGTGGTTTGTTTGTGGGCGCACGAGTCACTATGAAAGAAGCGGCGGGTTTTCATTTCAAGACGTATGTTCTGATCGCCTTCATCGCGGTTTTTGCTCCGCTGGGGAACGTGCTACTCGGAAAAGGGATGAAGAACGTGGGTTCGGCGAGGAATTGGGCGCCGCGTGAAATTCTGCAAATTCTGGAACGCATCTGTGGTTCGGGATATATCTGGCTGGGCATCGCTTCCCTGCTTACATTTTTCGTGGCTTATATGCTGGTGCTGACGTGGGCGGATTATAGCTACGTGCAGCCGTCGTCATCGTTGGCCTACGCCGTCACCGGAGGGCTCAGTTACCTGCTGCTCGGAGAGACGATTACTCCGCTGCGATGGCTGGGGATTGCGGTGATTTGCGTGGGGGTTTTCGTGGTGGGGCATACGCCGCCGCGTACTACGGAGAGGACTGCACAAGCGTGAGAGAATTCCTTTTTCTTGCACTGCTGGTGATTTCCGGAACGGGCGGAGAGCTGTGTGTCACGCACGCGATGAAGAAAATCGGCGAGGTGCACGACTTCCGGCCGTGGGCGCTGCTCCAGTTTATTTTACGGGCGTTGCGGGTGGGCTGGATGTGGCTGGGCATAGCGATGATGACACTGGCGTTTTTTTCGCTGCTGGCCATGCTGTCGTTTGAGAATGTGAGCTTTGTTGTGCCGGTGACGGCGCTGAGTTATGCCGCGGGCGCGGTAGGTGCGGCCGTTTTTTTGCGCGAACGGATCAGCGCGCAGCGGTGGTTCGGAGTAGCGATCGTTTGCGTAGGCGTAACGATCGTGTGGCTCAGCCATCGATGAGGCATGGAAACGAAATGCGCGTTTACCGCTGCGGGTCCGGCTCCGTCGGCCGGGCTGTGCCGATCTTGATGGTCGAACCGAATCGCTGGTAATTGGCGTAACGCACGGTCATGTGGATGCGGATGTCGCCCGAAGTAAAGTGCAACGTGTCGTTCGAGCGGGTGTACGTCGGGAACCAGTAGTGGCCTTCGATGTTCTCGCGAAACGTTTCAAAGCGCGGAAACACGTTTTCGCTGCCGTGTTTCTTGATGTCCGGCACGGCTTTGCCGTCGGTCTTCACGATGCCGTATTCCTTGTCTTCCACCCAGATGCGGCCTTGAAAATAGCGCTGATTTTTCTCGAGAACTTTAGGGCCGACGTCGAAAACGTAGGTGGTAAGTTCGTCCACCTGCTGGCGGCCGACGTACTTCACGTCGTACTTCGGAAGTTCCTGCGTGGTCAGTACAAAGGGCTGCACATGCTCGAGGTCGTCGATATCCTGCTGGGACACGGTAATGCGCTGGAGCGAGGGAACCGGCGCGTCGGTGACGTGTTCGATGCGCTTGCCGCCGGGAGTAAAAACAATGTCGCTGGTCATGCGATATTCGCCGTCGGGCTGGCCGTCGGCATCGATGGTTTGCATCACGAACGTCTGGGTGTAGGTGTAATTGTCGCGCTCGGTCTTGAATTCGGCTTCGCGTGCGGCAAATTTCTGAATGATCTGCTCCACGGGAATCGCCGGAGGAGCGGTATCCACGTGGGAGCCCGTTTGTGGCGTGACTACATTCGGAGGATTTTCTGGAGCGCGCGCGGGAGGCGGGGCCGGAGCCTGCGACGGCGGCGGCCCCGGGAGGGGCCCCGTTTGCTGTGCCGTGGCCGGGGTACTAAAAAGCAATGCACCGATGAACGCCAGAGCCAGCGCCAGAAAACTCGCGCCGTAGAATTTATTGGGCTGCCGATTAGCCAAGCTCATCAACCTCTCCTTGCGCTTCCGACCCTCACATACGGTCAGTGCCGTCATGATTTTGAATGGAAGCGCGCCACCTGCTCAACCCTTAGGATGCATGAAAACATGGCTTGGTAACCAGCGCGTTGGCCGGTTTCGCTAGTCCGTCGAAACCACGGCACCGGCCGCAACGGTGGGCGGAAGAAAGAAGTCCTTCGGAGAATGTGCGAATTGCCGTAATAGCGTGCGGATGATTTCCAGGTGGTCCTTGCGGGTGACGTCTTGCGCGCGCAACGCCAGCATCAGTGCCAGATAGAAGCTTACGGCCAGATTCAAAACGAATGTAAAAGCAATGCCAAGCGCCGCCCAATAAATAGCGCCAGAGTCAAACACTTGGCGGCCTAGCGACGCTGATGAAAGAGCCACGGTGCCGGTGGAAAGTGTGACGTGGCGCACATCGATGGGCAGGCCGAAGAATCGCGCCAGTGGCGGCGTCATTCCCAGCATAAAACCGAGAGCGATGCTGCCGCCCCAGCCGGAGAGGTTGCGGGAGAACACGTCGGAGATGCGAATCAACGTCTGGCGCTTCAACATGCCGCCAAGGCGGTGTTCGGCGATAGCTTGAGGCAGACGGTTGTACACCGCCCAATTTTCGAGCCATCCGCCCGCCAAGCTGGACAGAAAGAGAATGACCCCGGTCAGGGCAGCAAAAAGTATCGTGCCGCTGTGAAAAGGATGGAGAGACTCGACCGTCTGTTGTGCCGTCTCCTCCGGGATGAACGGTACGTTGGCTGCGGCACGCCACGCATAACTGAATGCCACCGCACCGACGGACACCGCCACGACATTGCCGAGCGCCGCGGCGAGCTGCGAACGAAAAATTCTGGCGACGAAGGTAACCAGTTCGTCGCTGCGCGAAGCATCCTGGCAGCGGTGCACGATGCGCGCCAGCGCCGCGCCGGTCATGGACGGCTGCTTGGTCGCCAGCACTAGGCTGAACACTTGTAACAGAATAAAACTGACGGAATAGTTGAGCCCGGAGAGGAAGCCCTCCACGAAAAGCGGCAGCCCGGAATGCGTAACCACCATTTTTATGGCCGCGGTAAAGACGGTAAGAATACCGCCGCCCAATGCGGCTCTCCACATCAACCAATATTCGCTGCGATCGGCAGTGATGTAATGCTCGCCGGTCTTTCCCGCCCACTCGGTGATTTTTCGCGCCAGCAATCGCAGGTTGTTGTGCGCGAGATGACGTAGGCTGCGATCGGCAAGGCGTCCGCGCACCACGTCGGTGAGCATAAGTTGCACCGCCTGCTTCTTCGCGTGGCCGGGTTCGGCAACAAGCACCGCGGCGATGGCTTCCATGCGCAACAGACTCTGCCGGATAACATCCAGCACGTAGACCACGTCCACGTTTACACCGTTGGAATCGAGATTCGTAACGATGGATTGCAATTCCGCGCGGCAATCGTCGATCGTTTGTTTGAGACCTTTTTCCGCGAGCGAGAGGCCGTCGCGCGTTTTCACTGCCGCCACCAGTGAATCGCCGCTGCGCGTCAGGCGATAAAACGCCGACTGCTGCAACGGTCCGGTGCGCGAGCGCATGTGCAGTTCTTCCGAGAGCCCAAGTCCCTGAATCCGCGCGGCGAGCAGGCAGAAGGCCTCCAGCAGCGCTTCGACCATGGGCGGCCACGCGTCCGAATCTTCTGGCGGCGCCGCGAGCGAGACGATGCGATCGAAGTGTTCCACCGGGGTATTGAAAAAACGATCAACGTCCTTGTTGCTGGGAAACATGCGCAGAAAAAGTTTGGAGAGATCGGTGTCTTCGCGCGGCGAAGGCAGAAGAATGCGCGAAAGCCGCTCGGAAGTCTCCGCCAGCAGCCCGCGGTCACTCGGCAGGCCGGAAGACGCGAAGAACGTGAGGCCGTTGGTCTCGCGCAGAATTAAAGCGATGCTGGAACGGTAGCGTGCCAGCAGCTCCGGGGAAGATTCGAGGATGGAGGTCCATACCAGGCTGCGCTTGCTGTCCGGATCAGGCCCTTCTTGCGAGGCATGCGGCGCCGCGGGAAGCGGCGCGCAAATGGCGCTATCCCGTTCCCGCGTCCAGGAGTAGAGAGCGACAAAGGCGTCAAGCCGCAAGGACAGCGTAGATGCGGAGGTCAGCGCTTCGAACCTAACTGCTAACTCCTGCAGCGCGGCATTGCTACGCTCCGCGGGCGTAAACAAAGCCAAAACTAATTCCTGGGTGGACTCCACGGCACGACCTTGCGGCATGGCAGCAGGCGGCTGGTCCTGTGCGTTGTGTCCGCAGGCAAGGATACCGTGGCTCTCTGGAAGCACGCCATGCACTTTTCCCAGTAGCAGCAGTAGAAGTCAATGGATGGGAAGAGTTGAACGTGTTGTTCCAACACAGAGCAATTCGCCGTGCTGCGCAAAGAAAAGAGGCGCGAATCGAATCGAGCCCCGTCTCGTTTGAGGATCGATGCTTAGAAGGAGAACTTCAGGGCGACTTGCACCAAGCGGGGCGGAGCGGCGCTGATCACTTGACCATAGGTGGTGCTCAAGAGGTTGCCATCCACGGCGTTCGGACCAAAGAATTGCGCATGATTGAAGGCGTTGAAGGCTTCCAGGCGGAATTGCAGGTTGGTCGATTCGCTGATGTGCGTGTCCTTGAGCAACGCCAGGTCAAAGTTATTCTCTCCGGGTCCGGAGAAGAAACGCCTCGGAACATTACCGGGCGTGCCGAGCGGCTGCACCCCGATCAACGCGGTGTTGAAATACGTTTTTCCGTTGCGCGGATTGCCGTTCAGATCCAGTGGACCGGCGGTCATGTACGGCAAATCGGCGGTGAAGGAATTCACGCCGTCGGGCTCCGTGCCCAGCAAGGAGTTATCCGTCGGATTCTGGAACGTGACCGGGAAGCCCGAGCTGAAGCGCGTGATTCCGGAGATCGTCCAGCCCTGTGTCAGGCGATTGCTGGCGCCGAAGAGCTGCTCGAAGGGGATCTGGTAGCGATAGCTGGCGACGAAATTATTCCGCAGGTCAAACGCGGAATATCCGTAGCTCAGATGCGGAAAGCCGGGTATCAGCTGATCCGAAAGACTCGAAGAGTTGTCGAGAGACTTCGAGTAGGTGTAACCGGCCAGAAACTCCGCGCGGCGCCTGGTGTGCCGCAGTGTGACTTCCAGCGCGTTGTAGTTCGAATTGCCGATGGTGCTCAGCCAATCCACGCTGCCAAAGTTGGAGCCCAACGCCTGGCGCGTGCCGTTGATCACCTGGCCCGCTGCGCTGACGAATTGGCTGCTTTCCTGGAAGGGCCCGCAGGTCGCGCTTCCGGGCGCAACTTCGCTGGTTTGGCTCAAGCTGAGGCAAAGCGCCGGATTACCGGGATTGGCCTCTTCCAGAACGATCAGATGATGGGATTGGCTGCCGACGTAGGCAATCGTCAGCAAGGAATTGCTCCCAAACTGACGTTGAATCGACAGCGTGTACTGCTCGGTGTAAGGGGTCACGTTTGAAGGCTGGTAGCCGGGTAGACCATTGATCGGCAAGAAATCCGCCCAATTCACATTGTTGTTCGGATTGCTGGCCGTAGCATCGAGCGGAGGATATTGCAGCGGGAAGCGCTGCCCATTGTTGAACCCGTTGGCGGCCGTGACATACGGATCGCCGAACAACGGAGAACCCGGGCTGGTGTAGGTTTGCCCGTACGGAGCATCGCCGGCCATAACGCCCGCCGTGAAGCCTTCCACGGAAGAGAAGAACCGCCCGACGCCCGCGCGAATGCTGGTCCGGTCTGGACCACCAAGAATTTTGCCCAGGAGCCCGTCATGCGAGCCGGGCGCGTAAGCGATCCCTAAACGGGGAGAGAAGTTATCCCAGCGCGTGGGCGCCAAGCTGCGCGAAACGCCGGGGTCGGTCGGAAAAACCAGCCCGACCGGGGCTCCAGGAAACACGACAGACTGTTCCCCGGGAATAATCGTCTGGATCTGGTTGTACTTCTCGTACCAGGGCATCATTACATCCCAGCGCAAGCCGTAGTTAAGCGTGACGCGCCGGGTGATTCGCCAGCTATCCTCGGCGAACAGCGCGCCGTACTTGTTGCGCATGTAGAACGCCTGCGCATCGCCCTGGGTGAAGCGGCTGGGAATGCCCAACAAAAAATCGGCGAAGTCGCTTCCCGTCTCCGTGCCCGCAAAGGTGAACGTGCCATTCGATTGCACGTCCGGGTAGGCGTTCACCTGGCTGTAAAGATATTCGCCGCCAAGCTTGAGCGTGTGCGCGCCAATCACCCGCGAATAACTGTCGCGGAATTCCCAGGTATTGTCGTACTGATTTAAGCCGGTGATATCGATGCCGATGGTGTAGCTATTGAAGATCGTGTTCTCGATTCCCTCATACGCAGGACGATTGGCGACGATGCTCTGCGCTCCGGTGGAGTCTACGAATCCCTGGTCGGCCAGCGAGGTGCCCACGCCGCCGATCGGCGCTCCCAGGATGTTAACGTCTCGAACGAACGAGAAGTGCACTTCGTTCACACTGCGCGATCCGATGGCTTTGGTGTCTCCTAGGGTGAGCAACTGCGAGCGCCCGTTATTCATGGCGTTAAATCCCGGAACGTTTGCGCCCCCCTGCTGCGTCGGATAGGGATTGTTGACGCTGTAGTCGTCGAGGAAGTAGTAGCTGGAAAGCATTCCCCAGCGCGTGTTGCCATCGAGCCGCAAGGAACCTTTCTTGTCGCGCAGAAGTAGATCCTCCGCGGAAGTCGAGAAAGTATCGACTCCTGAATTTGCTGCGGGAATATATTTGAGGAGCGCGTTCGCCGGCGCCGAAAACGCGGTTTGCGGAATTACGGCATTCGGCAAAACGCACTGTGCGGAGGTCGTGCAGCCCGCGTAGTAGTAGGCTTCTCCCGGTGTGACCGTGTAGCCGAGCCGCTGCGCAAGCTGGTCCGCCCAATTCTGACCGTTAACCGTGCCTGTTAGCGTGGAAGCAAGATCCGTTAAATTCCCCGTGCGGTCCTGATCCGAAGGCACGGCGATGTCGCCAGTGTCGACTCCCTGCTTCAGGCTGGTACCTTGATAGTCCACATAGAAGAAAATTTTATTCTTAATTACCGGTCCACCAAACGTTCCACCATACTGATTCTGCTGGAACGCTCCGCGCGAGGAAGAAAAGAAATTTTTCGCATCCAAATCCGTGTTGCGCAGAAATTCAAAGGCGCTGCCATGGAACTGGTTCGCGCCGGACTTGGTGATTACATTGATGCGTCCGCCGCTGTAGTTGCCATACTCAGCATTAAAATTGCCCGTCAGCACGCGAAACTCTGAGATGGAATCAAGGTTGGGTACTACCGCCGCGCCCATGGTGAAGCGTTCCACCACATCGGCATCGTTGACCGTGAAGCCGTTCGCGTATTCGCGTTGGCCATTGATCGAGATAGTGCCGGGATTGAGGTAGCCCGAGGGAGAAAACGTGCTGGCGCCCGCGGCCTGCACGGACGTACCGGAAATGGTCGTTTCCGGCGCAACGCCGGGCTGCAACGCGAGCAAATCCGTGAAGCTGCGTCCATTCAAGGGCACTGCGTCCACCGTCGATCCGGTAATTACTTCGCCAAGCTGCGTGCTGGCGGTATCCACCGTCACGGGAGACTGCCTGACCGTGATCGTTTCCGACTGCTGGCCCACTACCAGTGCCACATCCACGATCAGCGCGTCATTCGCATCCGCGCTGATGGCCGTGCGGCGATAAGGCTTGAATCCCGCAGCCGAGACCTGCAATTCGTACGTTCCGACGCCGAGTCCGCGAAACGAATAAATACCTTTGTCGTCGGTTACGATGGTCTGTCGCACGTTGGTCGCGGGGTTGACCAAAGTGACTGTGGCGTTGGGAACAACTGCGCCTTGCGCGTCGAGCACGGTGCCGGAAATGCTTGCGCCAACGCCGCCCCACACGGATACCGTCGCCCACAGAAGAATTGCTAAAATACAGAGCGCTCGATACATGAAAGTTATCTCCCCTTTGTTCTTAGAAACTGAATCGCAACGCCAGCTGAATCTGCCTGGGAGCCAGGGCCTGCCCAATTTTCCCAAACGTGGCATCTTCCAAGACGTTGTCCGGCTGCATGAAATTTGGACGATTAAACAAATTGAACGCCTGAGCTTCAAACGACATCCGCAAATGTTCCGTCAGATTAAAGTTGCGCAGCGCGGAAAGATCGAATGATGCAAAGCCCGGGCCGCGAATGATGTTGCGGCCGGCATCGCCGTAAGTGTTCGGCGGTCCAACAACAAAGGCCGAGGTGTTGAACCAACAGTTGACCGTACCCACCGGAAACGGCGCTCCACCGCTGGGATTGGGACAGGAACCGGTGGTCCAACTGCCCACCACGTTAGGACGGTCCGTTCCCGCATCATTGGCCGTGCCGGCATCTCCCGTGTTGCTGTTGTCGAAATTCAGTTCGGGCGTAAAGGGCTGGCCAGTCTGAAGGGTAGTGATGCCGCGAATTTCCGTGTTGCGTGTCCACAGATTTCCCTGCGGCAGGTCAATGACGTACGCGCCAACGAAGCGGTGCCGCATGTCAAAGCTCGAATCCGCTCTTTCCGCCGCCAAATCGCCGCTATTCTGCGGGAAATTGGGATCCACTCCAATGCCCAGGAACGCGGATTGATCGTCAATGGAATGCGAATACGTGTACGCCAGCCGCAGGGAGAAATGCGAACCCATGCGCTTGAGGTAGCTGGCCTGCAGCGAATTAAAGCTCGAGTTCGCTCCGCTTTCCACGTCGAAAATGTTGGCGTAGGCCGGGTACGGACGCCGCGATTGCTCCAGGTCATTAGGGATGGCCGTTGGATCCAGCGCTGGCTGGTTCAGGTCGTAGGAGCGAATCAACTTCGTGCCTTTGGAACCGGCATACGCCAGGGTGAGCGTTCCCCATTTATTGAGGCTCCGCTCCACCGTAAAGTTCCACTGCTGGATGTACGGCGTCACCATGTCGGGGTTCAGCACGGCCAGCGTTGGAGGCGGAAGGTATCCCAGGCCCGAGGGAAACGGATTCGCAAGCGATACCGGAACGACCGGGTTTTGGAAATATAGTGCGAGGTTAAACTCTGGAGGATTGAAATACAGCGACGATGGCACGACGAACATGCCGGAATCGTAGAAAATGCCGTAGCCCGCACGAATCACCCAACTCTGCGCCGGGCTCCAGGCCACGCCCACCCGCGGCGCGAAATTGTTGTAGTCAGGATAAATGCCCGACCGCGTTATGCCACTCGTACCCACCGGCACGACTTGTCCAGTCTGCAAATCCAGGTCGGACATGCCGTTCTGCGGGTCGACGGTTGGCGTGTTGTATTCATAGCGCAAGCCGAGGTTCAACGTCACGTTGCGCAAAATGCGCCAATCATCTTCCACGTAACCGTCATACGACTGCGTGCGCATGTGAATGGGATTGTTCGATTGCGATTGCAGCGTGTAGGTCGGCAGGTCTTCCAACAAGTCATCGATGCCGCCCCTGCCCGTAATTGCTCCAGTGAAGCTAAGGGAGCCCCGATTGTAAAGGTCCAGGATGCCGTTCAGCTGCAATTTGCGAACATCCACGCCAATCTTGAAAACGTGCGCGCCACGGTCTAGCGTCAGGCTGTCACCGAGTTGATAGGTGTTGGTGTGCCGAAGAATGGGCAAGGTCGCGGAATCGCCCACCGAAGAAAATCCGCCGACGCTGATGCTCGGGAATCCCTGCGCCACCGCAGGAACATTCAGCCAATCCACGCCCCACAACGAACCGACATTTACGTTGTAGTTCTGCGGCAGCAAGTCCCGCGAAAATCGCCCATAACCGATCCGCACGGAGTTCGTTGCGCGCGAATTCAGCACCTTCTGGTACTGTCCGGAAAAGTTCTGGATGTGATCCTTGAGGTAATCGCCGTATCCCGGTACCGTCACCGGCGAGCCTTCTAGATACGGCTCGAACAAATCCACGTCCCCGAAACTGTAGCGAAAGGTCAGCAAATCCGCTCCCGACAACTTCTGGTCGACCCGGTAGCTGCCCTGCTCCGTGTTCTCGGTTCCCACCGGACTGCCGAAGTAGTTGCCGTTCGACCCGGTATAATTCGGCAGCGGATAAAGGTTCAGCACGTCGGTCACGAGGGCCGGGATTTGTCCCGACGGCACGACGCCGTTGCCCGCGCGCTGCGCCAGCGTCGGCACCTCGGTAATCTCGCTCGTCCCTTCGCGATTGCGGTAAAAGTCCGTGGACGCAAAGAAAAACGTTTTGTCCTTGATAATCGGCCCTCCGCCGCTAAATCCAAACTGATTGCGGTGCAAAGGCAGCGCTCCGGTGCTGTCAAAAAAGTTGCGCGCGTCCAGATCGCCGTTCCGGAAATAGTCATACACCGAACCGTGATAGCCGTCCGTGCCCTGCCGCGTGATGACGTTCACCTGTCCGGCAGCGCTGCGGCCATACTCGGCGCTATAGTCGTTCGTGGCCACCTTAAATTCCTGGATGCTGTCCACCGGAGGTTCCACGCCATAGCGGTCCACATAGGGATCGTTGTTATCTACGCCGTCCAGCAGAAAATTATTGAACTCTTCGCGGCCCCCGCCCGCGTGCATGGAGAACGCACCGCGCGTCGATAATTCTGAACCCTGGACTGGCGGCAACACGCCCGGTGCCAGCAGCGCCAAAAACAAAAAGTCCCGCCGATTCAGCGGCAGGTTCTCGATCTCGCTCTGGTCGATCACCGCTCCCAAGTCCGCCGATTCCGTCTGCAGCGGATTGGTGGTCGCCTCAACCTGAACGGACTTCTTCACGCTCGCCAGGACCAAGTGGAAATCCGTACGCAATTCCGTATTCACTTCCAGTTGGATATCGCGCTGCGTAACCTCTGCAAAGCTCGGTGCCGACGCACTCACCGTATATATCGCGGGTGACAACCCCAGCACGATGTATGCTCCCGCAGCGTCGGTGGTCGTGTGGCGCACCAGCGCATGGCGGCTGTCAGAAACCGTGACATCCGCGTTGGGGATCGCCGCACCGCTCGGATCAAACACGTAACCAAGAATCGAGCTGGACGTCACCTGGGCGCAAAGCTGCGAAGGGTGCAGCAGGAGCAACGAGAATACGAAAAACGCGAATGCTGACCAGCGTAGCGCGCGAAACTTCAGGATGAAACTCAATACCGAATCCCAGTTGGGTTTGGACATCTCGAAGGCCTTTCGTGCCAAAGTCTGTAATTTCACATCTCGAAGGAGCCCAGGACTCTTCAGCCTTGCTCCGTTCGGCGCATCTGGGACGTCTTCACGGGACATCTTCCAGCGATGAAAGCTGGCGAGCGTTTCCTCGGAACGGGTGATTCTGGACGAACATCGGGCTGCAACCACCCCGTTCACACACCTAGACAACTCACCCAATTCGTTACTGCTGGCTTTGCAATCTCGTCGCCAATGCGCTCTTTGTAAGTCACACAAAAAACAGCTCTTATTCGTGGGTTACGAGCCCGGAAGACAAACCTGGGAAATCGCTTTCCGCTTCTACTCCAGCACGTTCTTCTCGGAAGCTACCAGTCCCTGCCGAGACCCAAATGAGGCTGCCGCCGGCCGCCGGGCCCCTAACAGGCTGCGCGACCCACTGGCGGCCCTCTCTGCCGATTGTGTCGTCAGCCCTTTCCGGCGGCGACCTATTTCGCTGCCGCCTCCGCAATGAACGGAGCGGGCTTCACCGTCCACATCGCGCCCGTTTCTCCCATTCGCCGCGTTTTGGGCATCAATACCGCCTGACCGGGGAACATATACGTCATCCGTACGTTGAGTTTGGTGTCCGGTGAGCTAGCCAGCAAGGCCTTGGTCATCAGCCGTAAGAACTGCGCGGAATTCATGTTCACGCCTTCCACGCTGACCTCGGTCGGTATGGTGTTCTTTGGGATTGGCGCCCCGCTCGTATCGTGCAATGTGCCGGCGAGACCCGCGCAGTAATGCGCCACCGCCGCCGCCGTTAGCTCTCCCACGTTCGGCCCGTGTCCGGTCACCGTATAGACGGGTCCATATACCGGAACCACCTGGACCGCCGCAGGCAGCTTCCCGGTACGATCCTGCTCCGCCAAGGCATCGGTCAACACCTGAAATAGGTCCGCAAGTGATAAATAACGTCCCGCAATCCGCGCGAAAGGAGGCGGATAGGTATTGCCTTCCCATTTGCTCACGATATCTTTCAAATCCGCGCGCAGCGCTTCCACCGATATGCTGAATCCGGTGCTCGGCTCCGTCATTTTTTTCAAGTCGGCATTCGACACAAACTGGCTCCCCGGATTCGCGGGAAGGTATTCCGCCGCCATCCAATTCAACGCCGCCTCCTCTCTCGCGAACGCCGCATCCACCTGCGCCTTGCTCAACAGCGCTTCCGCCGGGAGCTTTGGGCTCTCCAAATGTCCGAAAGCATATTTCAACGGATACTGGTCATCCTTGGCGAGCGCCTGCTGCAAGTAATAACGCTCGTCCGCTAATTCCACATGCACAACATGTATTTTCTTGCGGTCCAGATCCTTGAAGTCATCCTTCAGACCTTCCAATCCGCGATAGCCCTGCTCTCGTTCCTCGGCTTCCTCCGAGGGATTGCTGGTCTCCGAAGTGCGCAGCACATTTTCCTGCCAGTAAATTTCCGGCGCGGATTCTGGAATTGGGCTTACCACCGCGCCAAATCCTTTCAGGGCTCCCCCATACCCCGGCAGAGCCGCCGGGTTATCTTCGGCAAGTCCATACATGATCGCGCTGGTGTTGTACCGTCGAATAACCTCTACGGTCTCCGAATCGCCACCTAATTCCGGCACCAGCATCGGCAGGGTGGTCTTCGCGGTTGGAACTTTGGGGGGGACGGACCCGGGGCCCGTCTTCGCTCCGGGAATCATGCTTACCGTCGGAGCGATTCCCATGATAACAGCGGCCCCGCCGAACACTTCTTGCATCCTCTTCAGCCCGCCGGCCTTGCCGGGCTCCGGAGCTCCTGTTAGTGGATTGCGCGCTTCCGTAAGAAGCGATTCGGCGGCGCGTTCGCGCACCAGCCACCGATCGTCGACACTCTTCGCATCCTTGAAATCCACCATCGGCCGATTCTCATACGTCGGTTCATCCTCTCCGTCGTAGCCGGCTTCGATAACACCGCGCCGCAGATAGCCCTTCACAAAATCCACAATGTGCGTCTGGGTATTCCGCTGCGCCAACGCCTCGCTGGACGCTCCCGAGAAAAATACCACCGTGGATACGTGCTCGCTCGGGTGCTCCTTGCGGTATTTCTCGATCTCCGGCAGCAGCCTCCGCAGTCGGTCCTCGGTCATCTCAATGTTGATATAATCGGTGAACCGTCCGTTCAAATACACAAATACTGGCTCCTGGTGCGGCGCCGATTGCGCCCGGACCTCACCGCTAATCAGGGTGCCCAGAAATAGAAGCTGACAGAAAATCAATAGACGATTTCCCAACGTGCCCTCCAGAAACTCCGTGAATGAACGTAATGCCTGCGTTCGCTATAAGGTACTGCGAATTCGTCCGAAGCTCTAGTCCATCAAGAAAAAGGCCCTCGGGTTGCGACTTTCGTCGACCCGAGGGCCCCTAGGTTCGGGTTGTCCTCATTAATAACGATTCCGTATTACTAAGGAATGGTTACCGCTTCCTGGTTCGACTGGCAGATTTCGCTCGAACCATTTACGGGCTGCACCACGTAGTAGTACGTGTCTGTGTTCGTCAGGCCCGACGTATCTGTGTATCCATCGATCGTGGATGTGCCGATCTGCGTGTATGGACCGCCATTCGCGGTGCCGCGCAGCACGTTGTAGGAGGTCGCATTCGTCTGCCCCGACCATGTCAGGTCAATGCGCGGCGCCTTTATGGTGCCTTTGCCGGCCGTTCCCTGGCCATATAGGTTACTGATGCAGGTCACGAACACCGTTTTCCGCAGCATGATGATCGACCACGCCGTCTCAAAATTAAATTGGGCGCCGTCGTAATCATTCCCATACCAGTGTCCGTCGAACGAGCCGTCGACCGGGTTCAGTTGGTAGGTAACCAAGGTTTGCGCGATACCGTCGCAGGCATCCGAACCACCGTTTGCTGCGGATAAGGCTGCGTACCAGTCGATCGTGTTTGCCGGATCTGACGGGTTCCCGGAAAATACGCCAGGGGTCTGTGTTCTCAGGAATTGGATTGGCGTCAGCGATCCGTTCGGATCGTGCAGCAACATTGATTTGGTAAACGAGTACATTCCGTAGGTGTAGTTCCTGGGGGCCGCTGTCGGACCGGAGGAGGTGTTGTTGCAGAAATTATCCGCGTACCACGTTTCCGTGTTGTTCCAGCGTTGGTCAAAAGCGGTCGTCGCATCTCCAAACGCCGTATTCGTAGTTCGGCCGATTCCGTCCATGTCCATCTGCACCATGCCCGAAGGCGTGACTGCGAATGGTCCCCAAGGGCCGGATTGATTGTACGCACCCCGGTACCCGAAGGCTCCGAGGTCATCGCTCATCGCGAGCGGATCCGCGCCCGTTGGCTTCGGATCCATAACGTCTTGACTATTCGTTATCCAGACGTTGTTAAAATCCGTGATCGCCTTGGGTGTGCTGATGCCCGCTCCGCGAGAGCCAGAGATGTACCCGATCGCCGCCCATTGCGAAGTGGAATTGTCGTCGCCCTGCTGCGGTCCGTACAACCAGGCACCGCCCTGCGCGCTGTACGCGCCGCCGCGGTAATACCCTTGACTTACGTCGTAGTCGTATTCGTACTGCGAGTATCCGTAGAAGTCCAGGATGTCTTGCACGATGTTCTGGTAGGTCGCGCCGATCACGCCCGTAGGACCGGTCAAAGCCTTTGCACTGGGTGTTCCGCTGGCGACCAAGGCATCCAGAAAAGGCGAAGTCGTGTAGGAATATTCCCCCGAGCCGTCGTTGCTGTAAATCATATTGCCGTTGCTATTGCCGTCGAACGTAAAGGTGCACGGAGGAGTCGTGCACGAAGTCGCGCCGGCGTTGTAAAAGAACTGGCCACCGTGGGACGCACAGAGCGGATCCCCCGTCGACGGCACGCTTCCGTCGTTGCAGGTGTAACTCGCGGTTGCAGGATTGTAGTTGTAGGTGTTCGCAACCACCGGTTCCGATCCCAGGAAAGATGTCATCCGCGCCAGTCCGCGCGCCACGTCATCCGTGTACGGGTCCGAGGCCGGTCCCGTCGCCAAGTGGCCGCTGACTTCATACGCCTGCACGTTTTCCGCGTTTATTACGCCGTAGTAGCTACAGGCGTAGCCGCTGCCATTGCAGGAGTACGTCTGTGTGTCCCAGCCGCCCCAATTAATGGTCGTCGAGCCCACGGTCGTAGTGTTGCGCCATTCCGCCTGATGCATGTACCACAGGCCCCAGTCGATCGCTACGTTTACGCGCGAGTTGAGGTTGTTCAACTCTTGGGTTACGTAGTAGGTCGCGCTGCCGCTCGTACTGTTGGTGGTGTCCTTTACCGTAACCGTGGCATGCCATGCCGTCCCTGCAGCTGCGGAGGCTGGATACTGGTGCGTGGTGGAGATGTCGTAAGGATTCGTCAGTGCGAACGTAACGTTCGGACTCCCGTCGCCGAACACCCATGTCACCGAGTAGGTATCGCTCGAGCCTACCGCGCTGGGCACCGTCGCTCCGAGCACGACGACCGATTCCACTGTGCCGCTGGTCGGATACGTGGTGTGCGGGAACGTTGGATTGTTTGGGTCCACGGAAACTACCAAAACGGTGGGCGAAGCAGCCAGCAACGCGTGCGGAAGAGCCAGGGACATCGCCGCCACGGCTAGCATACAAATCATGCGCTTACTGAGTATCGACTTCATTCTCCCCCTCCAGTGCTCGCCACAGTCCGTGGGAGCGGTGCTGCCATTACTCTAATTTCGTGCAAGGGGGTGCCGTCACCCCCTCTTCCAGCGTTGACCTTTGTTAATTCGCGAGCTTCTTACGGAAGCCCAACAGTCCACACAACGAAGTTCCGAGCAGCATCAAGGAGCTTGGCTCGGGAACGCCGGGTGGGGGTGGGGGGGGCGGCGGGGGCGGCGGCGGGGGTGCGCCACCAGCCGATTCCACTCCGGACAAATAAGCAACCGTTGCGGTGGAATTCGTGCCATCCACCGGATGGACCTGTTCGATATTGAAGCCGCCTGGGTTGGTGGTCGAAATGTCGAACGTAACCGTTTCGATCTCCCCAGCGGTCAGAGTCTCTTTAAAATTCATGGCAAACGAGACATCGCCGTTGGTGCCGGTGCCGGCGGAGTTGTCCGTCCCCACGGGTATGCCGTTGATGTTGTTCAACGCGTTGCTCAAGGTGTCGGCCACAATGGTCGAAGTTTGAGGATCACCGACCTCGAAACTCTGTCCCGCCGCTGCCGTGCCATTGACGTTCGCGTATTCATTGTAGTATGGGAGGCTTAGCTCAGCGTCAAAATAGCCGGCAATGTTGTAAACACCAGCCGTTGTCGCGGTCAGCGTTACGGTATAACTACCGTAGGTGCTGCTGCTGAAGCCGCCGCCACTGTCAAATCCCGTCGAAGTGTAGCTATATCCTGTCCCGGTGCCAGACGCCGAAAGCTCGCTACTCGCGCCGAGAATGCTTCCTCCCGGCCCGCTGATAGAGAGGTAGCTGTCTTGTAGCTCAGTGGTATCCGCCTTAACTGCCGGACCCGCTACCAAGCACAGCGCCAAAACTAATCCTGTTGCAATTGCCAGGTTTCTCACGCTGGCCTCCTTTGTTTCACATCAACATGGGTGCGATTCCAACCCGGGATCGCGCCCTCGAAACGGATTCTCGGCACGGGGCATGCCTGCAATCCAAAACTCAAATGAATTTTTTGCTGCGACACTACCCTTCCACTTTGCTGCGGTCGAGCTAGCCTTATGACCATCGGGCGTTTGACTGCCTCGCGGACACGAAGCGGCACACACTTCCCGTACTCCTACGGGCTAAGCTACGACCCTTCTGGTACGAGACTAGTGCATTTTCCGTACCATATCGGCACTATGCTAAGTCATTGAATTAAAATGGGTAAGTTGCCGGCCAATAAATCATGGGAAAATCTTTTGCACACATCGGACCGTTATCAGCCCAACCCTTTGCGAACTTCGCATCGCGCGCACGCGATTTTTCGATGCTGCTTCGGTACGCTCTTCTCACCGCGTTCACCGGCCGCTCTAGCTCGTTTTTCTATTCCGCCCGACCTTGGGAGTCCCTGCAAGTCCCTCAAAATTTTTGTGGATCGTGGCGCTCTGAGGGTCGCGGAAATGCTCCGCCACAAAGCATCGCGAAATCCAGGGGGGAATCGCTGTTTCCGGTGCGAATCTTGCGCCACGCTCACCCGCCACGAAGCTTAGCGCAGCGCCCGAAACCGGATCGTTAGTTCCACTTCTGTCGGAAACGGCTCGCCGTCCAGCATGCTTGGTTCGTAGCTCCACTCCCGCACCGCGCTCATCACGCTGGGAATTAGCACCATCGGGCCGCTCAGCGGATCCACGTACGACACATGACCATCCCCGGCGATCGTGGCGCGCACGCTTACCACCTGCTCCCCGCTCTGCGCCCCAGCCGCCCGAGACGCCGTCGGCGGCTTCGGCGTCACCCGCGAAATCATCGATCCAATCACCAGTCGTTCTTTCGGGACTTTGTGGCGGCGGTTCGGCGGCACGCCCGGCACCAGCGCGATTCTCTCCGAGCGAATCTCCAGCGAGGGCGTTTGCACCAGGACTTCGTCAGAAAGCTCGATCCGGAGCGGCGTATCTCCTTCATTCGGAGTGACGATAATCTCTCTTCTCGAAGGCGAAGGAACGGCCCCAGAGTTTTCGCCGGTGGCGCTGCTGGCGACCGGCGCGTCTTTTTTATTAATGTCATTAATGTCGCTTGCGCGTGGATTTGCAATTACCTCAAGCTTCACTGCCGGCGCGTTGCCGCGCATTTCAGCGGCAGCCGTGGCTGCCGGCGCAGGCAATCGGCCGGAGGATGTTTCCAAAGCCCTCGTCGCGGAAGATCCCGTCAGCGACGAGGTGTTCAGCGACGACAACATCACCGCCGAGCCACCCGCAGCACCGTGGAGGGCTCGCTGCGCCAAAACGCTCCGTCCAATTGCGATTCCCAATCCAAAGCTGACCACCACCACGAATACCAAGGCTGCGACTACCACCGGGCGGCTGGGCTGGCTGCGCCCGTGCTCCACCGCCACCGCAGACTTGGCCTCACCCGAAGTTATACCGATCCCATCCATCGGTGCTGGCCGCGCAGCTCGCGACGGCAATAACGAATCGTCTTGCTTACTTGCGGCCGCGATTGGAACCGTGCGTGCCAGCGACGGGCGTGGCTGTTGCGGCTCCAACTCAGCAGGCCTCCGCACTTTCGTGCCGGTCGCCGGACCATCCGCCGAGACCGCTCCAACGGCCTCCTTCGCGACCGCCGGAATTGCCGAATCAGCCGCATCAACCGAAATCGTACCGCCACTCGCATCCGTCACGGATCGCGGCAGGGCTCCCGCCATTCTCGAATCTGGCGCTTCCAACGCTGAAATCCATTTCCGCAAAAGCTCCTGGTTGCTCGCCGGGACATCCACCAGCTGCACGCCCACGCGCCGCTTCGTTCCGGTCCTCCACACCACTCGCCCGCACAACTCTATGCGCGGATGCGTATGGTCCGCGGTAATTGTGATGTTCAGCAAACCTTCATCAGCAATCGCCAGTGCGGTAGCCACCGCCAGTCCGCTTTCGCTGACGTCCAGCACCATCCCGCCATTGCTCCCACAGGAATTCCCCGCGATGTTCGAATCCTCGCCGCCGCTCTCGTCCCCGCCGAACGAGACATACGTCAGCAGCTCCGGCGTAACGCGACCGCTCCGTCGTCGTTCCGGAATCGTTTCGTGCTGCGCGAGTTGCGTCTGCTGTGTGGCCATCGCCTGGAATCGCGGCTGCTTCGCCGCGCGGTCTGAAATCCTATACGCCTTATGCAAACACTTCCATAGCAAAAAAGTTGAACGTTTCCCGCGCGGCAAGACCTGGCGCGCAATCCTTCAGATGCAGCCAGACGGTGGTTTTCTTCCCCAGAGCTCAAAGCCGCATACCAGCCTCTTCGAACCCTCCACCACGGCCACTCCCGTCACCAGTCGCTACACGCCCTCTCGCAAACCCCTTGCCCTTTGCGCCACGAAATGCCTAAACTCGCATTGTACGTCGCTTGCTCCCCAGCCCAGATGACGCACAAGAAAACCGATTTACTTGACGACGCGCTGCGTTCCTCCGCTCCCCAATCCCGCCGGAATTGGCTCCGCAAATGCCTTTACTCCAGCGTCCCCCTCGCGCTCCCGCTCTCGCCATTCTCGCTGCTCGCTGAAGCGTTAACGCAAAACCCCCCGCATAATCCACGGTTCGGCCCGCCCCAACTCCCCCCGCTTCCCGCCGCCCCTCCTCCGCCAGCCACCACCAGCGCCACCACCCGTTATCGCTTCACCCCCAAAGAAGACACCTTCCTGGAAGAAATCGAAAGCACCGCTTTCCAGTTTTTCTGGGAATCCGTGGACCCCGCCGTCGGCCTCACCAAAGACCGCAGCCTCGCCCGCCAGCAGGACGCCCGCAACGTTGCCAGCATTGCCGCCACCGGCTTCGGCCTGACCGCCCTGTGCATCGCCGCCGAACGCGGCTGGCAACCACGCAACGCCATCCTGGACCGCGTCCTCGCCACCCTCCGCTTTGTCGCCCAAAAACTTCCCCACGAACACGGCTTTTTCTATCACTTCCTGCGCATGGACACCGGCGAACGCATCTTCAAATCTGAAGTCTCCACCATCGACACCGCCATATTCCTCTGCGGCGCCCTCACCTGTCGCGCCTACTTCGCCAACGACGAAATCTCGAAACTGGTCACCGCACTCTACGATCGCATCGACTGGAGCTGGTTCCTGCACGGCGAACAAACTCTTTCCATGGGCTGGACGCCCGAGCGCGGCTACATCAAAACTCGCTGGGACGCCTATAGCGAACTCATGATGCTCTACCTCCTGGGCATGGGCGCCAACAACCAACCTCTCCCCGCCTCCTCCTGGGACGCCTGGAACCGCCCGCACTTCGAGTTCAACGGCATCCGCTACATCGGCGCGCAAGCCCCGCTCTTCGTCCACCAATACTCCCACGCCTGGTTCGACTTCCGCGGCCGCCACGACAAATACGCCGACTACTTTACCAACTCCGCCATCGCCACTGAAGTCCACAAAATCTGGTGCATGGAGATGTCCCACGAATTCCCGGACTACACCGAAGACCTCTGGGGCATCACCGCCTCCGACTCGCAAAAAGGCTATACCGGCTGGGGCGGCCCTCCATTGATCGGCCACCCGGACGGCACCGTCGTCCCCGCCGCTCCCGCAGGCTCACTGCCCTTTCTACCGCAGGAAACCCTCCGCGTCCTGCAAACCATCCGTAACAAATACTCCGCACAAACCTGGACCACCTACGGCTTTGTCGACGCCTTCAATCCCCTCACCAACTGGGCCTCCCCCGACGTTATCGGCATCGACGCCGGCATCACCATCGTCATGGCCGAAAACGCCCGCACCGGTTTCGTCTGGCAACACTTCATGGCCAACCCGGAAATCCGCCGCGCCATGGAAAAAGCCAACTTCCAGAAAAACACCTGAACTCCAAATCCGCCCTTTTTATATATTTTCACTTTCCTTCTTTCTACTCACCGTCCGCCGAAATCGCCAACGCATCTTTTACCGCTGCCACGAGCTTGACAAGGAAATTGCCAGCCTTTCCGTGCCTGGAGCACCCGGGCAGCTTGGCATTCTGCGCCAATTCAGTTACGGACCTCCGTTACAGAACTACGTCCGCCGCAGAACTGCAGTTACAGAACTATTGGTACGAGCAGGTCTTTGGTTCTGAAAATTTAGCCCGACGGAGGCCTAACTTTCCTTGACTTGCGCTTGAGACTGGTATAAAAAGCGCGGCAGAGTGCACAACGTACCAGCCCCCGGGTACAAGAGTTCGCACCCATCGCATCAAGACCAACTATCGGGAAGGCCCTAACCAATGAATACGCGAGAGAACCGTGCCATTAGGATTTTTCTGCTTGTCGCTTTCGCCACCATCTGCTTGTTCCGGATTCCCTCCTCACTAGCCGACACGGTTTCCACGGAATCATTCACGGGCACTCTTGCTTCCTCGAGTGCAGTCTTTGAGACCACGCTGACGTTAACTGCCGGCGAGGATGTTCTTCTGCAGACATATGGTTTTGGCGGCGGCACCAACGCCGCCGGAACCGTGATCGCGCCCGGCGGAACTGATCCGTTCGTCGCAATTTTCTCGGGAACCGGAGGCACAGCGGCTATTCTCACCGATGGAATGGGCGACCCCTACGGCACCTCGGTGGATTTGGGAAATTATGCCAGCTTCGCGGGGTGTCCGCCCGCGGGTACGGTGGATTTCGGCGGCCCCACTTGCGGTGACGTCACCATGTCGCTCTCCTCGCTTGCCGCTGGCACCTACACCGTGGTGCTCAGCGACGGCCAATACATCGCCAATGCGGTTTTCGACAATGGGACCCTAAGCGAGGGCTTCAGCGATCTCACCGGCGGCGTCTTCTGCAACATCGCCAATAACGGCGTCAACTGTCCCGACCCCCTGGGTGGCGCCTATGCGCTGGACATTACCACCACGAGCACCACCTCATCGGTGCCCGAGCCCGGAACGCTCGCGCTCTTCGGTAGCGGCCTCATCGCGCTGGCATTCCGCCTCCGCGGGCGGCGTATCTAGGTCGGGCAATCCAACAAAGTCAAACAAGTTCAAACAAGCAGGTAGAGAACAACGGAAGTCACGGTTTCATCCGTGTGCCATCTGCGCACTCTTGAACCGCGGGCCAAACAAAAAATCACGAACCAAAAGGAGACGAAAGATGAGGCTGTTAAAACAAGCTTTGGGAGTCTTGGGAGCCGTAACGCTCGTGGCAATTATTGTTACCCTTATTGCGCCAAAGGCCGTGCACGCCGTCGTGGCCGCCGCTGTCGACGTAATGAACACTTCGGCGAATCCGGTCCCGACATATGATTCCGGAACCCGTTTCCAGGCAGACCTGTGTGTGGCTTCCGGTGCGATTTCTGTCGCCAGCGATTATTGCAGTTTGAACACCGGCACGACTTTTGTCGTTCCGACCGTAACTTCCAGCGGCGCCACCGTCAAGCGCCTAATCGTGGACGATGTTTCAGGCCTCTGCTCCAGTTTTAACAACCCGACGTTATTCATCAAGGCCGTACGCCTGACCGGTCAGTTTGTCCCCGACTCCGTGCCCAACGGTGAGACCGCCGCCGTTCATTACCTGCCCATCCTGGGAGCTCCCTATAGCTACGTAAACGTCCCCGGGGGAGTCTATTCCAACGCTCCGGAAACCGACTACAGCTACGGCCAAACCACACATTTTTCCTTCAACCCGGGCGATACCGTCACCCTCGCCTACGAATTCTATTGGCCAGGCTCGGGCAGCGTCGATGGCTCCTGCCTCGCCAGGATCGAGGGTACGCTGGCCACGCAATAGCCTCCGCACGAGCGGCGCCCGCCACAGCAAGTGGTTTTTTCTTCCTAGTTTCGCTGCGCCGATAGTCACGGCTGGTGTTCTTGTCGCCGTTTACTGTCGCGGATAGGTGCTGCTCTCCGCGTCGGACTGGATTGATGAAGCTGGAGGGAGACGCATGCAAAATAGATACCTAACTTTGGGCTGGATTCTTGTTATGGGCGTTCTCTCGATTCTCACTGCAGCAGCGGCGGCCTGAGCAGCAAACCATGATGGGCCTTGTATACATTTTCGGGGCCTTCCTCCTGTTCATCGGTGGGTGGGTGGCTGTCGACCAGTTGCGACTACGATGGCTGCGTCGCCAACGCCAAGGAAAGAGCTTTACGAGGGAGGCATTCATTGAGGCCTTTCGCCCCCTTGGAGTGCCAGACGCCATCGCTGCCACCGTCTTTGACTACTACACTTCACACGGCGTGTGGAAAGGCTTTCCGTTCTCTCCAGACGATGCTTATTCCCTAGTTTTGTACGACGATCCCGACGACATTGAGGACGACGCACGCGCTCTGCTTGAGCGACTGGGAATGGCCTTTCTCCCCGAGTACATCCGTCGAGAATACGGCGATAAGCCGATTACGACCCTACGGGACATGGTGCTGTGGTTGGACTGGATGCGCCATCATCAACCAGCCACGGCTGAGGCATCTGAGCCGTCTTCCAAGGGTACGTAGCGATTACGAGGAAACGCGGTGCGGCTGGGCCACTCTTAAGCCGCGAAAAACCTGCGGAGGTGGCCTTCGATAAGAGAGAAGGCCACCCAGGATGTGCCTCTATGATCACCTTGAGATAATATCTGTCGTCAACCGCCAGGTTAACGCCGCCGCAAAGGGCAGCGCGAACGTTGGACGGGTCG